>Ga0208014_1000211_pt1 | contig 32417 bp, 30 predicted proteins | sample 25_taG_FD_184099 | JGI IMG/M metagenome (GOLD analysis project Ga0208014, IMG submission 184099) | Marine viral communities from Cariaco Basin, Caribbean Sea - 25_WHOI_OMZ (SPAdes) (version 2) | ecosystem: Environmental > Aquatic > Marine > Oceanic | place: Caribbean Sea: Cariaco Basin...
CATGGCGCCGATTGCAAAACTTCCGGCAAAAGCGAAATTCATAAATTTTGGATGAACCAGAATACCGTAATAATTTTTTAGTACACTTTTAGGTGTTAATTGCACTTTAGCATCTGGTGTGATGCTCTCGGGTAAGAATGTGGAAACACTTATGAGCATTAATAACGCAAAAGTACCCATAAACAAGAATACTATTGGCCATCCGTAGGATTGTATAATAAAGCCACCAATTGTGGGGGCTATTATGGGAGCTCCGCCCATAATTAGCATTAGGATTGATATGGCCCCAGCGACTTCTTCTATGGGGAATATATCTCTAACAATGGCTTTAGAGGCTACCATGCCGGCAGAAGCTCCAAGGGCAAGGAAAAACCTTGCAATAATTAAAAAAATAAGGTTTGAAGAAAAATAACAAGCTACGGCTGCAAGAATGTAAATAATCAAACCAATCTGTAGGGGGCGTTTTCTTCCAAACTTATCCATTATAGGGCCATAAGCCATTTGACCTAATGAGATCCCGATGAAATAAGAAGTAAGGGTTAATCCAACTCTTGCTACCGTAATATTAAAATCATCAGCAATATTTTTAAAACCTGGTAGATAAGAATCTATAGAAAAAGGTCCCAGCGCAATTAGGGTTCCTAAAACTAATAAAATAATATATTCTTTTTTCTTATTTCTTTCTCCTGGGGTATATTTCATTCTACAAATTTCGGTAAGAAAATAGTTTTTGAAACTATGAAGATCAGGTTTAACCTAAGATTAATAGATTTCATTTTATGTTTTGACAGATGCAATCTATTCATGGAGAATAACAGTATAAAAACAAAGGCCGAAATTGAAGAATTTCGGCCTTTGTTTTTTCTATTTTTAAAGTATTTAATTTCCTAAAATTTTATTTAGTGTTTCGCTAGGTAGCATTGCACTACTTGTTTTATGATCGTCCATTTTATAGTACCCACCAATATCTTGAGGAGATCCCTGGGCTCCATTAAGTTCTTCAATAATTTTGGCTTCATTAGCTTCAAGTTCAGAAGCAATTTTTTCGAAATGCTCTTTTAAATCGGCATCTTTATCTTGATTTGCTAAGGCTTCGGCCCAATAAAGTGCAAGATAGAAGTGACTTCCACGGTTATCAAGTTCATTCACCTTTCTAGACGGAGATTTACCATTTTCAAGAAACTTCTCTGTTGCTTTGTCCAGGGTGTCTGATAAAACGAGAGCTCTTTTATTATTATATTTATTGCCTAAATGCTCTAAAGAAACAGCTAAAGCAAGAAACTCTCCTAAAGAATCCCATCTTAAATGCCCTTCTTCAACAAATTGTTGTACATGTTTAGGCGCTGATCCGCCAGCACCGGTTTCAAATAGTCCACCTCCATTCATTAGCGGTACAATAGAAAGCATTTTCGCACTTGTTCCTAATTCTAAAATCGGGAATAAATCCGTTAAATAATCTCTAAGTACATTACCGGTTACAGAGATGGTATCTTTTCCGTCTTTTACTCTTTTTAATGTAAATTCAGTTGCTTTCAACGGAGACATGATTTCAATTTGAAGTCCTTTAGTATCATGTTCTGGAAGATACTTTTGTACTTTCTCAATCAATTGGGCATCATGAGCTCTTTCGTTATCTAACCAGAATACAATTGGCATTCCACTTTCTTTACCGCGATTTACAGCCAATTTTATCCAATCCTGTATAGGAGCATCTTTTACCTGGCACATTCTCCAGATGTCCCCTTCTTCAACTTCATGCTCCATTAAAGTGTCTCCTTTAAGATCTACAACTTTAACTGTACCAACTTCTGGAATTTCAAAAGTTTTATCATGTGAACCATACTCTTCTGCTTTTTGGGCCATAAGTCCTACATTAGGTACAGTTCCCATAGTAGTTGGATCAAAAGCACCATGTTCTTTACAGAAATCTATAGTTGCCTGGTAAATTCCGGCATAACTACTATCTGGGATTACCGCCTTAGTATCCTGAGTTTTATTGTCTTTATTCCACATTTGTCCGGATGTTCTAATCATTGCAGGCATAGAAGCGTCAATAATGACATCACTTGGAACATGTAGGTTGGTAATTCCTTTATCAGAATTTACCATTGCTAAATCAGGACCGTTTTTAATAGCAGTCTGAATAGCATCATTTATTTCTTTTCTTTTATCTTCAGGTAAAGATTCTATAGCACTTAAGATGTCTCCAAGTCCGCTGTTTGGATTTCCTCCAGCTTTCTTTATATCCTTACCATATTTTTCAAATACATCAGCAAAAAATACTTTTACAGCATGACCAAAAATAATAGGATCTGAAACCTTCATCATGGTGGCTTTCATGTGAAGAGAAAAAAGCACACCTTTATCCTTAGCATCCTGAACTTGTTCTTTTAAGAATTTCTCTAATTGAGAAATATTCATTACTGTACCGTCAATAATTTCACCGGCAAGTAATTTGAGTCCTTTCTTAAGTACAGTTTGTTCTCCAGAAGCTGAAGTAAAAACGATGTCTACGCTATCATCTTCGTTTAAAGTAACAGATTTTTCGTTATGGTAAAAATCACCACTATCCATAGTGGCTACATGAGATTTAGAATCTGAACTCCATTCCCCCATAGAATGAGGGTTTTTCTTTGCGAAATTCTTTACCGCTTTTGGAGCCCTACGATCGGAGTTACCTTCACGTAATACAGGGTTTACTGCACTACCTTTTACTTTATCGTATTTTCCTCTAATTTCTTTTTCCTCTTCAGTAGCTGGTTCATCAGGATATTCAGGAAGTTTGTATCCTTTTTCCTGAAGTTCTTTAATAGCTGCTTTTAACTGAGGAATAGAAGCACTAATATTAGGTAATTTAATAATGTTAGCTTCTGGTTTCTTTGCCAATTCACCAAGTTCTGCAAGTGCATCTGCAACTTTTTGGTTGTCTTCTAGAAACTCGGGAAATTGAGAAAGAATACGTCCAGCAAGAGAAATATCTTTTGTTTCTAGAATTACATCTGCTGCTTTGGTATAAGTTTGTACGATGGGAAGTAATGAGTATGTGGCTAAAGCCGGAGCTTCATCTGTTTTGGTATAAAAAATCTTGGTGTTTTCTGCCATTATTCAATTTTTTTTGATTTGTCAAATTTCGTACAAACCCTGCAATGATACAGAGTTTGCTGTCTTCGCAATATACTATTTTTTAGACATTTTAGCTAGCAATTTACGGGCAAAGCCTGTTAAGAAAGACTAAAAATAGGGCATAAAAAAACTCCGTTGAAAACGGAGTTTTTAAATTGTATTGTAAAAAGTAAAAATTAAGCTCTTTTAGCTTCTTTAATACGAGCTTTTTTACCTGTAAGTTCTCTAAAGTAGAAAATTCTAGCTCTTCTAACGCTACCTCTTTTGTTGATCTCGATCTTTTGGATCGCAGGAAGGTTTACAGGGAAGATACGCTCTACACCTACAGTTCCACTCATTTTTCTAATAGTGAAAGTCTGTGAGCTACCTGTTCCTCTTTTTTGAATAACAACTCCACGGAAGAACTGAGTACGGGTTTTTTGCCCCTCTTTAATTTCGTAATAAACGGTAATAGTATCTCCAGCTGAAAATTCAGGAAGATCTTTCTTGGTAACGAATTCGTCTTGAACGTATTTAATTAACGATTCCATAGTTAAATATTTAAGATGTAAGCTAAAACAACGTTCACGGTTCTCGCCAGAGGTTATTTTAGAACGGATGCAAAATTATAAATTTTATTTTTATAATTACATGTTTTAATGAAGAATTTTAATCTTCTTCCAAAAGATCTGGTCTAAGCTTTTGTGTGCGCTTAAATGCTTCATTTTCACGCCATTCTTCTATCTTTGGAAAATTCCCTGTAGTTAAAATTTCAGGTACTTTCCATCCTTTATATTCAGCGGGTCTGGTATATACAGGAGGAGCTAATAGGTTGTCCTGAAACGAATCTGTTAATGCTGATGTTTCATTGCCTAAAACTCCCGGGATAAGCCTAATGACCGCGTCACATAAAATAGCTGCACCTAATTCTCCACCAGACAATACATAATCACCTACTGAAATTTCTTTAGTAATAAAATGATCGCGTACCCGCTGATCTACCCCTTTATAATGACCGCAAAGAATGATGATATTTTCCATCATTGAAACTCTATTAGCCATTTTTTGATTTAAGGTGGCACCATCAGGGGTCATATAAATTACTTCGTTATAGTCTCGTTCAGACTTAAGCTTAGTAATGCATTTATCTATAGGTTCGATCATCATCACCATTCCTGCGCCCCCGCCAAATTGGTAATCGTCAATTTGCTTATAATTATCAGTCACATAATCCCGTAAATTATGCATGTGGATTTCTACGTGTCCTTTTTCGATCGCTCGTTTAAGAATTGATGCTTCAAACGGACTTTTAAGAATATCAGGAACAACTGTGATAATATCTATTCGCATGGCGCTTTAATTTAAGAATGCAATTTTAAGACTGTAAAGATGCGAATAATTGCAGAATTTAAGTGTTCATTTTGTTTACCTTGTTTTTTTCATCCTGAAGAAGTCGGCCAAGGCGTTGCTCTTTTTCTAAGGCTTTTTTCTTATAGGTATCAAATTCCTTTTCAGTATCATCAAGACGTTTTTTGGCCTCTTTGGTTACCGCATTAGAATTTTTAAACTTATAAATAAAGAAAACCAGGGCTAAGATAAGAATGGCAACAATTCCCCACATCATCGCCATGTAGGTTCCTTTTGTTAGCGGCATACCTAAAAAAACGATATTATCTTTCTCTTCGGTAACTTGTTGAAGATTTTGCTGTGTTGTTTTTAATTCACCTTCTAAATTAGCAATTTCTTCTTCCTGTTGGTCTGCTGTATTTTTGCCAACCGTAATTTGATCTTTTAATTCCTGGATATAATCGTTGGTCTTGTCCCTTAGATCTACCAGTTCATCATAATTAACCACCTTATATTCCTGATAATTGTTGGAAGATTCAATTAACTCCTGAAATTTTTGTTGAATAGGATTTGTGGTAAGAATACTGTCTTGGGCATTACTTTTTAAAGTAAATGCGGTAAAAATTAATAGTGTAATTAGTAGCTTATTCATTTTAAAATGAAGTTTTCGTGTTTGTTAGTACCAACGTAACCTTTAAAATGTTATTTTATTGTATGGGTACGGTGTTTTTTTGGTTGTAGTTTTCTAAACAAAAAGTATATGTGGCAAAGAATATTAGCTTTAATCTATCCTGGAGCATTTAATTTAGGCGCATCCAACACCGATAGCTTCAATTTTAGTGATAGAAATTTTAGAGAGGATTTTCCCTTGTTACTTTATTAGACTTTGCGAATTCTCCTCCTTATTGCAGTGATTTATTTCTTCTGTTTTGCATCCTCGAAATTAATTTCTTCATTCACGCTATTTTTAAATGCATTAATCCATGCATTTTCAAAAATATTGAATACAGTAGGTAAAACTCCTGTTTTTACATTTTTAAGATCTCCTTCTAGTGGTACTTTTGTTGCTAAAGTATCTGTGCCCTGATTTTTAAGGATAAATTTAAAAACTCCAACAAATCCTTCCCAGAGCTTTTTGAAAAGTCCGCCTTCTTCATCTTTTCCAATAAGTTTAGTATTAATAAACATGGGTTTAATATAACCTTTCAGGTAGGCATCATTTATGGCAATTTCGCTGTAAAGCTCAAAAGTTCCGCTTTCAAAATCTACACCGGCATAGCGTTGGATAAGATCATTAATTCCCGTAGCTCTTGCTTTTTGTAAGGAGAAATCAATATCCATATCAGGGATTTCCTTTAATAGGTTCATATTGCCATGAAGCTTTACATTCCCACCTCCAATAGAAACCGCGGTAGCCTGAATGTTTGATGGCAATGGCTTTTCATTGTTGATTACATTGCTAAGATTGGTTGCCTGTAAGTTTACTTTTTGCATAAACATATCAATCTGAGGATCCGAGGAGAGCTGAACGAAATTTGCCGTGCCATTGTATACCTGAAGGTGGTTAATGTCAATAGGTACAAGATCGGTTAAGGCTTTTGTCCAATCTTCGGTTTTTGGATTTTCTACAGCAGTAGTATCCTGTTGATCTTCGAAAATATAATTAAATTTGGGACTATGCATTTCAATTTCGCTCACTACCTTACCCTTTAGCAGGGACTTCCATTCTATTGAAATATCAGTTTTCGGAAAATCGAGTAGGGGAGTTTCAGTTTCCGCCTTTTCTTTTATTAATACTAAAGAATCTATGGTATAAGCACCTCGCCATAAGGCAATATCAATATCTTCTACATGGCCATGATAACCAGGAATATTATTTAGCGTTTTGTTTACGTAATTTTTAACGATAAGAGGCAGGAATAGACGAAAAACAATAAGAGCTCCTAAAATGATTACCGGAGCGATATATCGCTTCTTTTTAAGATGTCGTCTTTTTCTTTTAGAACTCATGCTTTATTTTTTACAAAATTGCATAAAGCCCTTAAATCGATGGGTTAAGTTTATCACAAAAAAAGATACCCGCCATTGGCGGGTATCGGGATTGGAAAAAATACAGGTTTAGTAGTAAGTATATCGCCTAACTTTTGCAATATACTTTGCTAGCCTGATTACCTGATGACTATAGCCATACTCATTATCGTACCATATATATAAGACGATATTTTTTCCATTGTTTGCAACAATAGTTGCTTTGCTGTCATAAATGGCGGGAGCTGAAGAACCGATAATGTCTGATGAAACCAATTCGTTATCTATCGAAAACTTAATTTGTTCAACCAAATCACCTTCCAGCGCATATTTTTTTAAGACTGAATTTACGCCTTCTACAGAGGTTTGACTTTCCACCTGTAAATGTAAAATAGCTAATGATCCGTTAGGAACAGGAACACGTATCGCATTAGAAGTTAATTTTCCTTCCAATTGCGGAAGACATTTTGCTACTGCTTTACCGGCGCCGGTTTCCGTAATTACCATATTTAAACTGGCTGCGCGACCACGGCGATATTTACTATGCATATTATCAACCAGGTTTTGATCGTTTGTATATGCGTGAATGGTTTCTAAATGTCCGTCAATAATTCCCAGAGATTCGTCTATGGCTTTTAGAACCGGAGTAATCGCGTTTGTGGTGCAGCTGGCTGCCGAGTATATATGATGTTCCTCTGGCTTAAATAACGTGTGGTTTGCCCCGTGGACGATATTCGGAATTCCTTTTCCCGGCGCGGTAAGCAAGATCTTGGCTGCTCCTTTAGATTTCAAGTGTCGTTGTAGCGCTTCCTTATCTCTGAAAGCACCAGTATTGTCGATAATCAACGCCTCACTGATACCCCATTTGGTGTAATCTATATCCTCAGGATTAGAGGCGCTAATTATATGTACAGTTGTATCGTTAATTATTAATGCAGATTTTTCAATACTATAGGAAACTGTTCCTGCAAATTCACCATGAACCGAATCATTCATTAAAAGAGAAGCTCTTTTAGCTAAGACTTCTTCAGATATTTTGTCTCGAGTAACGATGGCTCTTAGTCTTAATTGATTTCCTTTACCGGTTTTGGTCATTAATTCGCGGGCAACTAAGCGTCCAATCCTTCCGAATCCATAAAGCACTACATCTTTAGGAGTTACTGCTTCTACATCTTTAGCATCGTTTAATTTATCAGACACAAAGGCCATGGCATTTGTATACTCTTGATCTTCTAAATGATACTCATAAGTAAGTTTCCCAATGTCTAATTTTGCAGGAGGAAGGTTTAGGTCTTTAATAGCTTTGATGATTTCAACTGAATCGAAAATAGAGATCGGCTTTTGTACAAAAGCACCTGCATATTCATGAAGGTTTAAAATGTCGCTAACATTTTTATTGATAAGCTGATTTCTAAAAAGAACGAGCTCGATAGATTTATCATACCATAAGTCACTTACTATATTAATAAATTCTACGGTGGCACGTCTTCGGTCTGCCTGAAATGCAAGTTCTCTTTCGTAAACTTTATTTAAGCTCATTTTGTTTAAATATGTGGTTAAATTTAATACAAAAGTATGTATTTCAAACGTTTTCGTAAAATAATTAAGGAATAAAAAAACTCCTGTAAATCAGGAGTTTTAAGTGTATTTTTAACGTTTGCAGGCTATCTGAAGATTACACGCTGCTTTTGGCCGGTTTTATCTATAAAAGTCATGGTTAATCCCTGTCCTCTTTCTAAAGATTTAAAAGCTTCTTCTGCATCGCGAATGTCATAAATCTTATCGCCGTTAATCTCTGTAATAATTGCTCCTACAAATTCTTCTTCAGCATATTGATCGCTCAATGTTTTACTAATTTTTACACCATTTTCGGTTTGGTAAAACTTCAATTCGTCTTTAGAAGCATTGGTAACTTCTAAACCAATTGGGAGCTGCGTAACGCTAAGTTTTGTTAATTTTACGGCGATTTCTTTTTCGACACCATTTCTTAATACTGTTACATTTACGGTATCATTTGGCCGTTTGGTGTTGATATAACCAGTAAGGTCTGAGAATTTATTCACCTTAATATTATCAATTTTTCTGATAACATCTTTCGCTTTAATTCCGGCTTTTTCAGCTCCGCTTCCAGAAGTTACCTCACTTACATAAACTCCCTGCGTGGTTCCATATTCTTCACTAAGCTCTGGAGTTCTGTTGAAATCGCTTCCACGAATACCAAGAATTCCCTGTTGGATATCCCCATATTCCATAATATCTTCTACAATTTTTCTGGCATTATTAGAGGGTACTGCAAATGCATATCCTACATAACTACCCGTCATAGAAGTGATGGCCGTGTTAATTCCTATTAATTCACCGTTAATATTTACAAGGGCACCCCCACTGTTTCCGGGATTAATTGCAGCATCAGTCTGGATAAATGATTGTCCTGTTGCGTTGGGATTCAAGTTTCTGGATTTTGCGCTTATAATACCAGCGGTAACAGTCGATTTTAAATTAAAAGGATTACCAACGGCTAATACCCATTCCCCAACTTTTGTATTGTTCGAGTTTCCAAAAGGAATATATTCAAGGTCTTCTTCCGGTTCCACTTTAATTAAGGCAATGTCTGAAATGGCATCGGTACCAATAACTTTTGCCTTATAGGTTTTGTTGTTATTTAAGGTTACCTCTAATTCGTTAGCACCATCGATTACGTGGTTGTTGGTCACAATGTAGCCATCTGGGGTGATAATTACACCAGATCCAGTACCGCGCAGGGCTTTGCTGGACTCCGTTTTTCCCTGCATTACATCTGCCCAACTTCTTGGGCCGCTGTATACCGCAACATTTTTAACATGAACTACAGCATGTACGGTCTTCTCTGCAGCTGCAGTAAAATCTACATTGGTACCATAGGTACGATTGGCATCATAATTTGCTTGAATAAGGCTTTGGGTAGCATCTTGCTTTTCTTGCAAGAAGGAAACATTTTCTTCTTCAAAAAATAGCTTGTAGCTACCTAATGTTAATGCTCCACCCAGGATGGAAACAATAAGTAAACTTGCTAATTTTCTCATATTCTTCTGAAAAATTTTATTTATTAAACTTTTAATTTATACTAATTATATTCTATTTTCCTGTTTGTCAGCTCATACTTAAAAACGCAGAAGTCACTTCTAAAATTGTATATTTGCGTTTTTAAAATCTGCTAAATAATGGGACTTCAGTTTTTCAAATATCAGGGAACAGGTAACGATTTTGTAATGATTGATAATCGCAATAATGTAGTATCCAAAAACGATACCAAACTGATCAACAGGCTTTGTGACCGAAAATTTGGCATAGGGGCCGATGGCTTAATCCTTTTGGAACATCCCGATGTTGAAGGAGATGATTTTAAAATGGTTTATTTTAATGCAGATGGTAATCAAAGCAGTATGTGCGGTAACGGAGGTCGATGTTTGGTGGCTTTTGCAAAAATGCTTGGGATTATCGAAACCCAAGCGAAATTTACCGCTATTGATGGTCCTCATAAAGCCTTTATAGACAAGGACAATGTTGTGAATTTACAGATGCAAAACGTCTCTGATATATACCAATCTGGAAATATAGCTTTTCTGGATACCGGATCTCCACATCATATTGTCTTTACTGAAGATGTAAAAAATCTAGATGTAAAAGAAGAGGGAGCGGCTATACGTTATTCTAGCGATTATAAAGAAAAAGGGACAAATGTAAACTTTGTAGAAAAGACGGATGAAGAGGATACTTTTATCGTAAGGACTTATGAGCGTGGAGTAGAAGATGAAACTTTGGCTTGCGGCACCGGTGTAACTGCTGTTGCTATTGCCGCACATCATAGTAATCGTACCAAAGCCAGTGAGGTGAAATTACAGGTTCCGGGTGGTAATTTATCGGTAAGTTTTAAAAGCGATGGCGATAGTTATAGCGATGTCTGGCTTAAAGGACCTGCTGTGCTTGTTTTTAAAGGAGAGATAGCATGCTAACCTTAAAAGGAGAAAAATTATATCTAAGAGCATTAGAACCTGAAGACCTCGAGTTTCTTCATGAGTTGGAGAATAACGAGGAGTTTTGGGAAGTAAGTGCAACCCAGGCTCCTTTTTCGAAATACATACTTAAAAAATATCTGGAAAATTCTCATCTTGATATTTATGAAGTAAAACAATTACGACTGGTTATCTGTAATCTGGACCATCGCCCTATTGGTTTGATTGATATTTTTGATTTTGAACCTAAAGATCGACGGGCGGCGATCGGACTTCTTATTGCAAATCCGGAAGAGCGACAAAAAGGCTTTGGAGCTGAAAGTTTATCACTGGTTTGCAAATATTGTTTTAAGCATTTAGGCCTACATCAGGTTTATGCCAACATAACAGCGGATAATTTTCGGAGTTTACGCCTTTTTGAAAATATAGGTTTTACAAAAGCGGGATTAAAAAAAGAATGGACGTTTGTAAATGGTCGTTTTAAGGACGAGTATTTATATCAACTAATTAACAATAATGTACATTAAAAAAATAGTAGTAGCCATAGCAGTTTTAGGACTGGTGGCTGTAGGTGGATTTAGTTATTATATTTATCAAACCATTTTTGGAATAAACACTGCTTTTTCTTCGAGCCAGAAAGTGGTTTTGATCCCAACAAATTCTGATTATCCAGCAGTGCTTGATAGTTTAAAACCGCTTATTAAAGACCTAAATAGTTTTAATATAGTTGCTGAAAAAAAGCAATACCCCAATAATATAAAAGCAGGAAGGTTTATTCTAAAAAAAGGAATGAATAATAACGAAATTATTAATGCTTTGCGTAGTAAAAATATGCCTGTAAATGTGACTTTCAATAATCAGGAGCGCATTGAGGATTTGGCGGGACGTGTGGCAGCTCAAATTGAAGCAGACAGTCTTAGTTTATTAGAAGCAATGCAAAGCAAGGATTTTCTTGCTGAGAACAGTTTTGATGATGCTACTGCTTTGGGAATGTATATTCCCAATAAATATGAATTCTTCTGGAATACATCGGCTGAAGAGTTTAGAAGTCGTATGAAAAAGGAATACGATCGTTTTTGGACAGACACAAGATTGCAAAGAGCAGAAGAAATTGGTTTAACACCCGCACAAGTCATTACAATGGCTTCTATCGTCCAGAAAGAAACAGCAAAGGTAGACGAACGTCCAAGAGTAGCTGGAGTATATATGAATCGTTATAAAAACGGTTGGAAACTAGATGCTGATCCTACGGTAATTTATGCGATCAAAGAAAAAACTCAAAACTTTGATACGATCATAAAAAGGGTTCTTTATAAAGATTTAGAGCTGGATTCTCCTTATAATACTTATAAATATGCTACAATTCCGCCGGGTCCCATTAGTATGCCCGATATTTCTTCAATCGAAGCGGTATTAAATTACGAGGACCATGACTATTTCTATTTTGTAGCCAATGTTGAAAATTTTGGTTATCATAAATTCGCGAAGACCCTTGCCCAGCACAACCGTAATAAGCAGGAATATATACGGTGGATTAATAAAAAGGGGATAAAAAGGTAGAAACTTCCAGAATTAAGGAAAGTCTAACTTGTTGATATTATGTGTGTTGGTGTTTTGTTAACGACAGGAGTCTCTTTGTGAAAGGTTTAACACTCTGTTATTCAGATTATTAAAATTTGTTGTACATTTGCCCTCGCAAATTTGAAGAGAGATCAATTTCATAAAGATAGCAATAAATATTGATTTAACAAGCTCTTCAGAAAAAAAATGTAATGAGTAAGAAAATTGTTAAACTTTCCTGGCTGCCAGTTCTTGCTGGATCTGTATTTTTTAGTTTCAGCACCAAGAAGGCAGCAGATTTAGAGATTGAAGGTTTTACTACTCCAAATCTTGAATTAGATTATACGGTATCGCCAGATACGTTACCGTTAAAAACTTCAGAAGTGGTTTTAAAAGCGCTTCCAAGACTAGGGAAGTCTTACACAGGGTTTAAAGAAGCTATTGGTTTTAAAGAATCACGTGGAGACTACAAGAGCATCAATGAGTATGGATATATGGGAAAATACCAGTTTGGTAAAGGAACACTTAATTTATTAGGCGTTTACGATACCCAGGAATTTCTTAATAATCCAGAACTTCAGGAAGCAACTTTTTATACTAATGCTTCTCGTAACAAATGGATCCTTATTCGTGACATTAAGCGCTTCGTGGGTAAAAACATAAACGGGGTGGAAGTTACAGAATCTGGAATACTGGCAGCGGCACATCTTGCTGGGCCTGGTAGCGTGAAAAAGTATTTAAGAAGTTATGGTGGGCAAATGTTTAACGACGCATTTGGAACCAGTATTAAATACTATATGAAGCGTTTTGCAGGTTATGATACATCGTTTATCCAACCCGTTAAAAATCCAAGAGTAGATTTATCAAAAATAGAAGCTGTTAATTCCTGATTTTAGGAATCAGCCTTTTTGAAGTACAAAAATGGTAGGTCTTTTATGAAGATCTACCTTTTTTTGTTTCCATTCATTAATAGATAAGCTAAGGATAAACTCTGTGGGTAGCGTAAGATCGCAGGCAATGCACAACCGTGTGGTTGGATGTAAGATTTGGAGAAGATCCTCTAGAAGTTTGTTATTACGGTACGGTGTTTCAATAAAAACCTGGGCCATATTTTTTTCGGAAGAAATGCGCTCAAGGTTTTTTAACTCCTGTTTCTTTTCTTTTTTATCGATAGGCAGGTAGCCATTAAAACTAAATGACTGACCATTCATACCGCTGCCCATCATGGCTAGTAATATAGAAGAAGGACCAACTAAGGGGACTACCTGTATTCCATTTTGATGCGCTAACTTTACAATTTCGGCACCTGGATCGGCAACACCGGGCACACCAGCTTCACTAATAAGTCCCATATCAAAACCTTCTTTGCAGGCATCCAGAAAGTTTGGGATTTCGGTGATTTCCGTAAATTTATTTAGCGTTTTAAACTTTAAAATTTGTTGTTTTTTCTGCGGAACAAGTTTTTTTATTGCTCTACGGGCGGTTTTTTCATTTTCAGCAATGTAATGATCTATGCGCTCTACGTGTTTTTTTACCGTTAAGGGCAAAACATCTATGGGGTTAGATTCACCAAGTGTTGTTGGAATTAAATAAAGTTTTCCCGAAAATGAAAAGTTTTGTCCCATTAGTAAGTTCCGTTTTTTATTTTTTCAACGATTTTCACTGTAGCTTCATCCAGCATTTGATACACATTTTCGAAGCCCTGATCACCACCATAATAAGGATCGGGAACATCTACATTTTCGCCGGGGAAAATCTCGTTTAAAATGAGTTTTATTTTTGCTTTTTCCTCTTCAGAATCAGCTAAAGCAATAGCATCGCGAAAATTGGAATTATCCATTACAAAAATATGGTCAAAATCTTTTAAATCCTGTTTAGTAAGTTGTCGTCCACGCTGGTCGGTTATGTCTAGATTATGCTTTTTGGCAGTAGCGATAGATCGGCGATCGGGCAGATCACCAATATGATAGTTGCTGGTACCGGCAGAATCTACATAAACTTCGTTTGCATTTACTTTTGCCTTTAGCACTCCTTCTGCAAGTGGAGAGCGACAAATGTTACCCAGGCAAACCATTAGGATTTTTTTCTTTTCCATAGTTTAGTAGCTATTTTAAAGCAAAAAAGCTCTTTTTAAAGAGCTTTTTTGAAACTTAAATCGTTAATTTTTTATTGAGATCTTCTACAAATTTCTTGAATTGTTTATCTGTAGAAGCAAGATTGTCTACTGTTTTGCAAGCGTGTAAAACCGTTGCGTGATCACGGCTTCCTATTTGCGAACCAATACTGGCCAAAGAAGCTTTGGTAAATTTTTTAGCAAAAAACATTGCCAGTTGCCTGGCCTGTACAATATGGCGCTTTCTTGTTTTAGATTGCAAAGTTTCCACATCCATCTGGAAGTAATCACTTACTACTTTTTGAATGTAATCTATGCTTACCTCTCGCTTGGTATTTTTAACGTAATTATCTACGATTTTTTTCGCAAGTTCTAAGGTTACATCTTTTTTATTGAAAGAAGAATGAGCGATTAAAGAAATAATAGCTCCTTCTAATTCGCGAATATTCGCTTTAATATTATTCGCTAAAAATTCAACAATCTCTTCCGGCATTTCCACACCATCCCGATAAAGTTTGTTCTTAATGATAGAAACGCGGGTTTCAAAATCTGGATGTTGCAATTCAGCTGAAAGTCCCCATTTAAATCGAGAAAGCAAGCGTTGTTCAATATCCTGCATATCTACAGGGGCCTTATCACTGGTAAGGATTACCTGCTTTCCGTTTTGATGTAAATGGTTGAATATGTGGAAAAATACATCCTGCGTTCCTGCTTTACCCGATAGTAATTGAATGTCATCTACAATTAAAACATCGATAATTTGATAGAAGTGAATAAAGTCATTTCTATTATTTTTTTTAACAGATTCGATATATTGTTGCGTAAATTTTTCCGCAGAAATATAAAGGACGGTTTTCTCTGGGTATTTGTCTTTAATTTCAACTCCAATGGCATGCGCTAAATGGGTTTTTCCAAGTCCAACGCCTCCAAAAATAAGAAGCGGATTAAAAGATGTTCCTCCAGGTTTATTAGCAACGGCCAAACCAGCAGATCTTGCCAGACGATTGGAGTCACCTTCAAGGAAATTTTCGAAGTTATAACTCGGGTTTAATTGTGATTCAATTTTTACATTTCTAATGCCCGGGATGACAAATGGATTTTTTAATTCCGGGTTTTTATTCTTTACAGGAACATCCACTTCCTGTGAGGTCATATTAGCTCGTTGTGTACTAGGAATTTTTTCGGTAAAAGGTAATTTATTACCGTAGGTGTTTTCCATTTTGATAACGTACACCAATTTTGCTTTTTCACCAAGCTCTTTTGTTAAGCTAACTTTTAAAAGCTTAACATAATGCTCTTCAAGCCACTCATAGAAAAACTTAGACGGTACCTGTATACTTAATGCACAATCGGTAAGTTTTACTGCTTGTATAGGCTCGAACCAGGTTTTATAGGCCTGCGGCGAAATGTTATCTTTTATAAAAGCTAGACAGCTATTCCAAACTGATTGCGCAGTTTTCGACATGCTAAGTGTGGCGTTATTTAGGGTTATTATAATGTTTGAATTTACTCCTGATAAGAGTGCTCCTGTTTAAAAGGAGGGGCACAAAGATGTGAACAAAATATGTAAAAAAAAAACCCATTTGGTATTGAATTTTTGGAATATTTTACTCATACTTATAATGACTCAAATCTCAAAATTTATTTTTTTTCAAGTTTTAAAATTCGCCAATGAAAGACCATTTATCTATACTAAAAGTACGATATGCAGAAACAGACCAAATGGGTGTTGTGCATCATGGTAATTATGCTCAGTATCTGGAAATTGCGCGAATTGACTGGCTTGAAAAAATTGGTATTTCCTATAAAAGTATGGAAAAAAACGGTATTATGCTACCAGTTTATGAAATGAATTTTAAGTTTAAGAAATCGGCTTTTTTTGACGACCAATTAAAGATTTTTACCAGTCTTAGACAGAGACCGGATGTAAAAATAATTTTTGATTATAAAATTTATAATCAGGACGGGGAATTGTTAACAACTGCCAACACCGTTTTAGTTTTTATGGATGCAAAAACTAGGTGCCCCATACGATGCCCGGATTATGTTTTGGAGAAGCTTTAGAAAATAGAGAATAGACAATTATTTTGAATTTTGAATTTTGAATGTTGAATGAGATTGGAATCAAGATTCAAGTATCAGGAGTCAAGATGATGTTGACTATTTAATATTTAAGTAAAGATTTTTTATTCTGAATTTGGATTGCAAAAACAAATTATAGCTTATTATACTGGATACTGGATACTGGATACTGGATACTGGATACTGGATACTGGATACTGGATACTGGATACTGATTGCTAAATGAGACTGACTACTGAATTTGTTAACTGTCTACTCTTTTTATTCCTACTTTATAAGTAGTATTGAATTTATCAAATATCGCTTCGGCTTCTTTTTTACGGACTGATAGATAGATTTTGCAATCTAATTCCAGTTTTTGTTCAACAATATTTAGGTTATATTCTTTGATGAGCCGCATTACGATATTCATTTCAGGATAATCAAAAGAAACTTCAAAAACTTCGTCAATTGTACGTTCTACGATATTTGAGTTTTCCAGCGCCATTTGGGCGGCAGTTTTGTAAGCATTTATAAGTCCGCCAACACCTAATTTTACGCCACCAAAATAACGAACCACAACAATAAGTACATTCGTTACTTCAAAAGACTGTATTTGCCCGTAAATTGGCATCCCTGCCGAGTTGGATGGTTCGCCATCGTCATTAGCACGATAATAAATATCCTGTTCTTCCTTCCCTGTTTGCCAGGCATAACACCAGTGCCTTGCTTTGTGATGTTTCGACTTTAATTCTTCCAGATACAGATTAGCCTCCTCTTCATTTTTGACAGGAAAGGCATAACCAAAAAACTTTGAGTTTCGGTCTTTAAATAATACTTCTTCTGAGGCTTTGGTTATGGTTTTGTAAGTGTCCTTCATTTTGGCAAACTAAGGAATTTTGACGGCATAGTTCTTAAGAGAATAGTTCTTTCTTTGTGGTAAATAGATCAATTACATCCTCTCGCGTAGGTTCCAGATTCCAAATATTGATGCCTAAAGCAGCGGCGGCATCAGTATTTTCCCTGGTGTCGTCTATAAAGAGACATTCTTCTGGTTTTAGGTTATGCTGTTGCAGTACATATTCATAAATATTAGCATCGGGTTTTCTGAAATTGATCTCGTAAGACAAATAGAACGCATCAAAACATTGCTGAAATTCGTTAAAAAAAGATATATTTTCTTTAACCCAATCAATATGAATTTCGTTAGTGTTGCTTAAAAGAATAAGCTGATAATCTTTCTCTGCAGCCAATTTTTTAATGAACTCTAAGCGATATTTAGGAAAATCTACCAAAATGGCGTTCCAGGCTTCCAGAAAATTGTCTTTTTCAATAGATGTAAACTCTTTTTTATAGCTGTTGAAGAATTCTTCTGAGGATAGTAAACCTTTTTCGTATTCCTGGTTGGTGCTGAGTATGGAATCTGGTATATTTTTAACTCCGAATTGCTTTAATTGTGCCGGGGTAGCCGACTTATCCAGGTTGATGAAAATATCGCCAAAATCAAAAATGATGGTTTTAATCATTTAAATAGGTCTTTAACAGGTTGTCTTCTATTTTTTCTTCGGAAATTAACTTTCCCTGAAATTCAGGTGCTGAAACTCCCATTTTTAACTGAACATTTCCCGAAAATACACGCGCTTCATCCCATAATTTCGCATCGATAAAACTTTGAAGTGTTTGCAATCCCCCTTCAATAATAACTGACTGTAAATTTTCCTGAAATAAGATACTCCCAATTTGTTCGGGTAAATTTTGACTAAAATCAGCGTGCCGATATTCTAGGTTTTTTGACGTTATTTTCTGATTATTTTCAGTAATAATAATTGTTTTGATGCTTCCGTCGAAAATAGCCGATGCTGCCGGAATTTTTCCAGAGCGATCGATCACCACCCGTACAGGATTGTTCCCGGCATATAATCTCGTATTGAGTTTTGGGTTATCTTCGATTGCCGTTTTTGTTCCCACGAGAATCGCCTGTTCTTCAGCGCGCCATTTGTGTACCAGTTGTTTTGAGTAGCGATTGCTGATCCAAACAGGAGCACGATCTTTACGTTGCAGCGGGGCGATAAAACCATCTTCACTTTGCGCCCATTTTAATATAATATAAGGACGCTTTTTATTGTGAAACGTAAAGAATCTTTTGTTAAGGTGCTGTGCCTCTTGTTCAAGAACGCCCAGCGTTACATCGCAGCCGGCTTCCATTAGTTTTTTAATGCCTCGTCCGGCAACTTCAGCAAAAGGATCTACAGTGGCAACCACTACTTTTTTGATCCCTTTCGCAATGATTAAATCACTACAAGGTGGCGTTTTTCCAAAATGGCTGCAAGGTTCTAAACTTACATAAATGGTCGATTTCTTTAAAAGGTCTCGGTTTTTAACTGAATTTACTGCGTTAACCTCGGCATGAGGCTCTCCCGCTTTTTGATGCCAGCCTTCGCCAATAATTTGGTTTTTATAAACAATTACACTACCAACCATGGGATTTGGATAGGTGCTTCCCAATCCGTTTTCGGCGAGTTGCAAACAGCGTTTTATATATTTTTCGTGTATATTCACAGCCACAAAAATAGGATTAATTAGTAAGAATGAGCATGCTTAAAATTAGGGAAATTCAGCAGCAAGACAATCAGCAGGTTAAAAAAGTTATCCAGAATGTTTTGGTAGAAATGGGAGTTCCAAAAGTAGGAACCGCATATGAAGATAAAGCCCTTGATGATATGACGGCGGAATATATGGCAGAACGAAAAGCTTATTTTGTAATTGAAAAAAGTAATCAAATCATAGGTTGTTGTGGTATTGGTCCTTTACCTGGATTTGAGGAGAAAATTTGCGAATTACAAAAGATGTATTTTTTACCAGAAGCTCGTGGAAGAGGTCTTGGAGCACAAATGATGGATACCTGCTTAAAATATGCCAAAAGTCAGGGTTATAAAAAGTGTTATATCGAAACTTTACCTTATATGAAAGATGCTTGTAAATTGTATAAGAAAACCGGTTTTGAGGAATTAGAAAAACCACTAGGCAATACAGGACATTATAATTGTACAGTTTGGCTGATAAAGGATTTGTAGTTAGAAGTTAGAAAATAGAGAATAGCGTTTTTTATTTTATATTTTGAATGTTGGATCTTGAATAAGCTTTCTAAACTATTGCCTTGCTCGAAAAAGATAATCTAATTCCTATGCTTATCTCTGCCTTTTGAAAGCTCTTTATAATTGAAAGTTAGGGTTTAGAAAATAGAAAAGGCGAGAAAATAAAAAATAGAGTATAGAGATTGGACTTTGTATTTTAAATTTTTAATGTAGGGTTTTGAATGAGATGGAAACACGAGTTAAGAATGTTTTTAATTCTTAAATGTTGAATTTAATTCAAGCTGATCGCAAAGGGCTGATTAAAAGCTGTAACCCCTAAACTCTTAAGTAAAGTAAGCAATGACCATCACTCAACTTAAAAATAAATTCCTGGAAAACCTTGGTGATAAGTATCCTAAAGAAGAAAATCTGTCTTTCTTTAATTTATTGGCCGAACATTTCTTGCAGTTAAACAGGTTACAGATCGCTTTAGAACCTAATAAAAAATTAAATGATACTGAAGTTATTGAATTTGAGGGGGCTATAGAAAAACTTCGCGTTTTCGAACCTGTTCAGTATATTATTGGAGAAACCGAATTTTTTAGTCTGAGTTTTAAAGTCACGCCCGGCGTTTTAATTCCGCGTCCGGAAACCGAAGAACTGGTGCAATGGATTTTAGATGAGGTGTCCCTGAAGCAGCAACAGGATTTACATATATTGGATATTGGAACAGGAAGTGGTTGCATTCCCATTAGTTTAAAAAAACACCTGCCAAAAGCCCAAATTTCAGCCATAGATATTTCAGAAGAAGCTTTAAAAGTGGCCAATCTAAATACTGAAAAAAATAAAGTTTCAGTACATTTAGTTCACCAGGATATTCTTTCCACACAAAAACTTTCACGGCAATTTGATGTCATCGTTTCTAACCCACCTTATGTGCGGGAATTGGAAAAGGCCGAAATGCAGCAGAATGTATTGCAATACGAACCGGAAACGGCACTCTACGTAAAAGATGAAAATCCTTTACTTTTCTACAATAAAATCACGAAATTAGCACAAGAAGGACTATCCAAAAATGGGTTGTTGTTTTTTGAAATTAATCAATATCTGGGAGAAGAAACTAAAACGATGGTTGAAGAGCATGGTTTTAGGGCGGAGCTTCGAAAGGATATGTTTGGTAATTTTAGAATGCTAAAAGCCCAAAAACGCTAAAAAATTATTGTTTTGGAAGAAAAGAAAACACAGAATTCCCTAAAAAGCATAGCTGTTTTTTGTGCCAGCAGCGATGGTGTTGATTCAGAAATAATTGAAACCTCTAAAAAATTAGGGGAATTTTTGGCCAAAAATAATATTCGTCTGGTGTATGGTGGAAGCAAACTTGGATTAATGGGGCAGGTAGCTGCCGGTGTTAATGAAAATGGAGGGAAAGCCACCGGTGTTATTCCTGAATTTTTAAAAACCAAAGAAGTGGTACATACCCAATTGGATAAATTAATTACCACCCAGGATATGCATGAGCGAAAACTCACCATGCATAAACTTAGTGATGGTTTTATTGCACTTCCCGGTGGTTTTGGAACTTTTGAGGAGCTTTTTGAAATTATTACCTGGGCCCAACTGGGCTTGCATCAAAAACCAATTGGATTACTGAATATCAATGGTTTTTATGATGATTTAATGGCGATGCTTCGGAAGATGGTAAAAACAGGTTTATTAAAAAAAGAGAATTACGATTTGTTGATTATTGCTGAAACCATCGAAGAGCTGTATGAGAAAATGAAATTTTTTAAACCCCAACCTACACCAAAGTGGATTACTAAAAGTCAGACCTAATGAAGATTGAATATTTAGAAATTTATACTTCGGCGATAAAGGAACAATTGAACTTTTATCGCGATGTGCTTGGGTTTTCCATAACTAAAAATTCTGAAAATAACTTTAGGTTTTCTGCCGGGTTTACAGAAATTTGTTTTCAGTTTAAAAAGGATGCAAAACCCTATCATATTGCGTTTCATATTCCTGCACATAAGGAAGATTTAGCCTTAAATTGGCTAAAAGAACGCGTTGTTATTGAAAAAAATGATACCGAGGAAATTATAGATTTTAAGAATTGGAAAGCAAAATCAGTATATTTTAGAGATCATGATGATAATATTTTAGAGCTTATTTCCAGACGTGATCTTTATCCATCTCAGAAAGAATATTTTAACGTAAATTCCATCTTAGGAGTTTCCGAAATTGGTTTAGCGGTTGAAATCATTGAGCCTTATTATACCTATTTACATCGTCAATTCGGTTTAGGAATTTACGATGGAAATTTAGATCGATTTTGTGCCATTGGTGATGATGAAGGACTTATAATTGCAGTGAATCGACACAACAGAGATTGGTTTCCTACTAATCAAACTGCCTTTGCAGCCGATTTTAAAATTAATTTTACCCATCAGGGCTCAGAATTTAGTTTTACATCCAAAGATGTATAAGCCTTAAAAATACATATGGAACTAGTTATTGTTGTTTTAAAAGTGGTCATTGTAATAGAACATTTTTATATTCTCTGGTTTGAAATGTTTGCCTGGGAAACCGTCGGGAAAAAGACTTTTAAATCTTTGCCAGCAGATCTTTTCCCTAAAACAAAATCTTTAGCGGCTAATCAGGGGTTGTATAATGGCTTTTTAGCGGCCGGTTTGGGATGGACCTTTTTTATAGAAAATAGGGATTGGCAACACAATATTTCAATCTTTTTTCTTTTATGTATAGCCATAGCCGGAATTTATGGAGCCTTAAGTGCGACTAAAAAAATATTCTTTGTTCAGGCGTTACCAGCAATACTTACACTTTTATTAATTTTTATAGAACAATAAGCCTCTTTTAATTTCAGTATACATGGATATCGAAAATAAAATATATACACTTAGAGAAGAATTACAGCATCATAATTATCAATATTACGTTTTAGACAATCCTGAAATTAGCGATTATGATTTTGATATGAAGCTGAAAGAACTTCAGGAATTAGAAGAAAAGCATCCTGAATTTAATGATCCTAACTCGCCAACGCAGCGTGTAGGGGGTGCCGTAACTAAGAATTTTGCAACGGTGGTCCATGATTATCGTATGTACTCTCTTTCTAATTCATATTCTAAAGAAGAATTACAAGATTGGGAAACGCGTATTCGAAAGTTAGTCGACGGAGATATAAAATATACCTGCGAGTTAAAGTATGATGGCGCATCGATGAGTCTTATGTATGACAATGGCCAATTGGTACAGGCGGTAACACGTGGAGACGGATTTCAGGGAGACGATGTAACAAACAACGTAAAAACGATTCGCTCGGTACCGTTAAAATTACGAGGGGATTATCCAGAGAAATTTCATATTCGAGGTGAGATCGTATTGCCTTTTGAAGGTTTCGCGAAGTTGAATGCCGAGCGTGTAGAGAATGGAGAAGAACCTTATGCGAATCCGCGTAATACGGCGTCAGGAAGTTTGAAATTACAGGATAGTGCTGAGGTGGCGAAACGACCATTGGATTGTTTGCTTTATAATATTGCAGGTGAAAATCTACCGATTTCATCTCAATTTGAAAGTCTAGAGAAAGCCAGAGATTGGGGTTTTAAAGTTCCCGCAGAAAGTGAACTTAAAAATAATATCGAAGAGGTTTTAAGCTATATTAACTACTGGGATATCCATCGTCATGATTTACCTTATGAGACTGATGGGGTAGTAGTGAAAGTTAATGATTTTGGCCAGCAGGAAGAGTTAGGTTATACCGCAAAATCACCTCGTTGGGCGATGGCCTATAAGTTTAAAGCCGAACAGGAAACGACAAAGCTCCATAAAATTACCTATCAGGTTGGTCGTACAGGCGCCATTACACCGGTGGCAAATTTAGAACCGGTGCAATTGGCAGGAACCATTGTGAAACGGGCGTCTTTGCATAATGCCGATCAGATCGCGAAACTAGACATTCGGGAAGGCGATAAAGTTTTTGTAGAAAAAGGAGGGGAAATTATCCCTAAAATCGTGGGAGTAGATTTTAAACAACGCGATCCAGATTCTGAACCTACAACATATGCCATTCATTGCCCGGAATGTGGAACCGAATTACAACGTAAAGAGGGCGAAGCACAGCATTTTTGTCCGAATTACGTAGGCTGCCCACCGCAAATTATTGGTAGGATGGAGCATTTTGTATCACGAAAAGCCATGGATATTGATGGTTTGGGAAAAGGAACGATAGAAATCTTATATTACAATGGAATCATTAATAATTATTCCGATTTCTATTATCTCACATACGATGATATTATTGGACAGGAACGTTGGTTGGATAACGAGGAAGCCGGGATTAAAAAATCAGGCGAACTTCAGGTAAAATTAGGTCAGGCGATTTATGCGCTTAGTCAGGGGTGGGGAAGTATAACCAGAGCCGATTCCGAAAAAATAGGAAATGAAATTGTTCATTTAGAGGAAATTTTTAGTCTAAACATAGCCGAAATTTCAGGGATAGACGAAAAGAAATTCAAGCGATTTCTGATGGAGTTAAATACGGCGATACAACGGGTAGCTATTTCAGATTATACGTCAATGGAAGATTGTGTTTCAGTAAATTTACTGATCGACTTGAAATTTCCTGATCATCAGGAAAACCAGCCGGCAAAAGAAGCATTAAAGAATGCAGATTATATCGATGAATTGCTTCGTAATGAAAGCTTTCAGCACTACCCAAAATTCGATGATTTTATCACTAAAATCTCAGACCGCAGCCGGATCAGCATTCAGAAGAAAACCACTGAAAATATATTAAACTCCGTAGAGGAATCTAAAAAACGAACTTTCGATAAAGTATTATTTGCTTTAGGAATTCGTGATGTGGGGGAAGTAAGTGCGCGAAAAATTGCGGAGCACTTTGGGAATATCGATAAGCTCATGGCGGCGAATACAGAAGAACTTATCGAACTTCGCGATGTGGGGGAACGCGTTGCTGCAAGCATCATCGAATTTTTTACCGATGAGGAAAACATTGACATCGTAAAACGCTTACGGGAAAAAGGCCTGCAGTTTGAAATGGAAGAAAAAGAGACCAGTTCTAACAAATTAGAAGGGCTTAGTTTTGTTGTTTCGGGTACCTTTTCTATTTCTAGAAGTGAACTGAAAAAGCATATTGAAGAAAATGGGGGTAAAAATTTAAGTTCTTTATCTAAAAGCACGAATTACCTTATTGTTGGAGAAAAAATGGGTCCAAGTAAAAAATTAAAGGCAGAGAAAGAAGGAATTGCCATGATTAGTGAAGAAGAATTTTTTAAGATGATTGAATGATAGAAGACTTTGTGGCGTTTGATTTTGAAACCGCGAATGGAAAAAATCCCTGCTCGCTGGGAATGGTAGAGTATAAAAATGGTAAGAAATACCGCGAATTTTACGAATTAATAAATCCCGAAGTTGCTTACTTTAATCCATTTGCGGTCCAAATTCATGGGATAACCTATGAAGATGTACAGCATGAAAGGAATTTTTCCGAATTGTGGGATGCGATGCTTCCTTTTATAGAAGGAAAAACATTAGTGGCTCATAATGCGAAATTCGATAATGCTGTACTGCTTTATTCGTTACAACGTTACGGAATTGATGTACCGAGATATGCCAGTTTTTGCACCCTGCAACGCGCTAGAAGACTAGTAGCGTTACCGAGTTATAAATTAAGTTCGTTAGCCAACTTTTTTGAAGTTCCGCAGCTCCGGCATCACAATGCTTTAGAAGATGCTTTTGTTTGTGGTGAATTGTTTTTAAAGTTGAATAGAGTAGAAGAGGAATTGAAATTACAGGAAGAACATGGTATGGATTTTCCTTCTGATTATTTAGATTGGATTGCTGAAAAACAGGGCCAAAACGTACAAATTCGCCGTAAGGCACTTGCTGGTTGTAGCCAGTTATTGAGTGGATTACGATTTGTAATCTCTGGAAACTTTCAACATTTCTCCCGAATCGAAATGCAGAAAATTATAGTGCAAAACGGCGGGCGCATTACTGGTTCGGTTTCGGGATTGACCAATTACCTGATTTGCGGTAGCCAGGCGGGAAATTCGAAGCTTAGTAAAGCAAAATTAAATGGTACTAAGGTGATTTCAGAAAATCAACTTTTAGAGATTTTAATCGACTTCTAATATTTTACTCAAAATAGAGGTCGTAGAAATAATTTTATATTAATACCTGAGGCTTTCCCAGAGACTATCCGTGGGTAATTATAAAATTTCGATAAAAAATCAATTTGAAGTATTAAATAGTTATAAATGATTTTAGTGATACACGTAAGCTAATTATTTTTGAGATCCCAAAATTTACTTATATAACCTACGCTAAAATTTTATGGTTCTATTGTATGTCCCATAAATGAGTTAAATTCCCTATGAAATTAGATTACTCAGGTAAACATTTAAAAACTTACCGCATTGTTGAACGAGCAAATCAATTATTGATTAGTCCATTCTTTAAAGCTGAGGTCAATAATTTATTAGCGACCTATTGTAAAAAAGAATTGTCTGAAGAATTTCTTGCAATTCTTGAGACTGAAGAACGAATTTTAGTAAAAACAACTTTCAGTCCGTTTTCTAAAAAGAAAATCTTTTTTAAATCAAATTCTCTATATGTAAATACTTTAAGATTGAAAAGTTCACATCGCGATTCTCTAGCGTCACTTATGCATGTTGTGCTGAATGTTGCAGATGAAAATCACTCAATTTCAAAACTTCTTGACTTCGAAAATCAGCGACAAAAAAATCATTTCTTTAATGAATTTGGTGCCATTTCTAAAAGTTATATCTAATTAGTTAGAATATCATCTTTTTATAAGCGCAGCGCACATCTTCATCATGTAATTTAAATACTTGCTTTTCGGGTGTTTATAAATATACCTCAAGTAGAAAAATGAACAACAGTTTGATTTTAATACAGAAGTACGGATATAAGAAATGAAGCTTTTTAAATTTTGAATAGCTACATAAGACTGGCAATTACTATTTTTTGTTTTCGGAAGATTTTTTAAAAAGAAAATGCCGGGTAACCACTCCCGGCATTTTCAACCTAACCTAACCAACTAACCAATCTTATAATCCAACTATCTATAATGTATTAGCCTAAACAATTTTTTAAATTCCCTTTTCTTTTATTTGAAAAGGGAATTCTTCCAATCCCAATTTTTAATGAAAGGCAATAACGCGGTCGCTTTAATTCTTTATCATGTATCTACCGAGGAGATTGCTTTCCCGGACCGATTAATGCCTACTCAGTGTCAAACCTATTCTCTAATTAGTAGGGCTTTTAGATTTATAGGAATGAAACTGAGCTGTTAAACTCAAAAACAAAAATATGTCAATCATCAAGTAGTTTGCTGATATGTTTATCACTTAACTACATGACAAATATAGGGCAGCAATAAGGCTGGCATTGGAAGAAATCGTTGAGGATTTTTAATGTATAGATGGAAGGTGCTTAAGTTTCGTTGAGTTGTAGTTGGAAGTCTTAGTTATAGAAGATTTAAACGTTTCATCAATTCGGGACGACTAGAACGGCTTACCGGAATTACATCTTTTTCGATTAAAACGCTGTTGTCTTCAATATCAATGATTCTGTCTACGTTTATGATAAAAGATCGATGAATTTTTAAAAAGAGATGATCAGGTAATTTCTCTTCAATTTTTTTCATAGTAGAATGCACTGTATAGTTTTTTGCTGAGGTCTTAATCAAAATATAATCACCCCTGGCTTCAATTAAATAAATACTGGGAATATCGATTTTGATTAATCTACGATCAATATTTACGTAAAGATCGTTACCTGAATCTTTAGGGGTTGCTTCTACTTTTTCTGAAGAAACATCGTTAATGTTATCCTTTGGAGAAAATTTTAGCGCCTTTTTAATAGCCTTATCAAATCGCTCCTGGGTGATAGGTTTTACGAGGTAATCAACAATACAATCATATTCAAAAGCTTCAATCGCAAAATTTCTATCTGAGGTGGATAGGATAATTTTTGGTGGATTCTTAATGGTTTGAATAAAGTCGAAACCGGTAAAATCGGGCATATGTATATCAAGAAAAATAAGATCAACTTGATGTTGATTAAGATGCTTAATGGCCTGGATGGCATTAGAAAATTCTGCTTGTATTTCTAGCTCTTCATTGTTTGAAGCAAGTTTTTTTAATATTGCTCTTGCAGTTGCTTCGTCATCAACAATTATACATTGCATAGGTTAGATTTTAGGCTTTTTGAATAAACGTGGTCATTGCGTCAAGAATCTTTTCAAATTGGCTAAATAATTCGGGATCTACAACTCCTTCCCGAAGCTTGTCTTCATGATCTATAGCAACCTGATAACTCTTTTCTAAGCCTAAAATACTAATTTTATGTTTAATTTTATGCACGTCGTCACCGGCTCGCATAAAGTCAGTTGTTTTTAAATGATTTTTGTAGTTTTCTATTTCCAGAGGAAGTTCTAAACGAACTACATCCAGTAATTGTTCTTCAAAATTTTTATCTCCACCAGATAGCTGGCTTATGTAAGAGTAGTTAGGTTTCTCTTCCATCTCGATTTATTTAGGTAAAGTAAAGTAGAAAATGGTGCCTTTTGATAACTCACTTTCTAACCAGATATGACCACCATAAAAATCAATAATCTTTTTTACGATGGATAATCCAATTCCGGTAGAATTAAAATCATTATCAATTTTTTCAAATATCTGAAAAATTTTCTGAAAATGGTCTTTATCAATGCCTTTTCCGTTGTCATGGATTGAGAATTCCCAATATTTATCATTTTCTTTAACATCGACCTTGATGAAACCTTTAGGCTTATCAATGCTTTTAACCGCATTTTGAATTAAATTCTGGAATAACTGCTGTAACCTAAATTTATCACCTTGGATTATTGGAAGCTGGTCTGAAATTTCAATTTTTATATGTGAAGGTTTATAGATAATCTGGATAATTTCGTTTACCAGATGCCAGGTATCTACATCGTAAGTGTCTAAAATTTCCTGATCTATGGTCGAGTAATTAAGGATTCCACTAATCAAAGCATCCATTTTTTCCACACTTTTAAGAACCATATCTAACTGGTTAATTCCGCCTTCATCAATTTTCTCTTTGTAGTCTTCCTTTAGCCAGGTGACCAAACTGTTGATGCTCCTTAGAGGAGATTTTAGATCGTGTGAAACCATATGCGCATAGTCTGATAATACCTGATTTTTCTTTTCCAGGTGTAACAAGAGCTCTTTTTGTTCTTTGTGTGCTTTAGCTATTTCTCTGGACTGATCTTCAATATAGGTGGCCAGGTCTGATACATTAAGCTCTTCTTCAGGTTGGTTTTTACTTGTGGAGTTTTTAATATCTAAAGTAGTAATAACAGCTCTTAAACGGTCTAAGATTTGCTTTTGGCTTTGGGCCTCTATTTTTAATTTTCGGTTAGCACTAAATAATTCGTCTGAGCTTATTTTCATAGCCCGTTGGATCATGCTTAATTGCTCATCGTTGGTATTGTAGGATTCCTCTACGGCCTTAAAAAAATCTTGAAATCTTTTCTCCTTTGCGAATTCTTCAGGAAAATATTTTCTTATTTGTCGGCTTAGTAGGCGGTTCATAATATTATTCGCTAATTAAGGTTAGGGTCATGGTTTGATTGTGCAGGTTACATTCGTTGCTCGTAAAAAATGGAGCTATTTCTCCGTAAGAGTAAAAACCGGCTATAGCAGCCTGCTTTCCCAAAATTTCAGAGACTTCTTCAATTTCCTCTTCTACACGCTGATCCATTACTAATTTACGGCCAATACAACTTACCAGTAAAGCAAGTTGTGGCGGTTTAGCGTGTTTTCTAAGGGCCATTGCAGCGGCGGTAGAGGCTCCTTCAGCAATGCCATCTACTGTTGCCATCATTAACTGTGCATGCGAGCCTTCAGGGACATCACCGGCTAAAATCATCGATTTGTTTTTAACGTCGATATTCAAAATGGTGCGTACCAGGTTATGTTCTTTGCCTTCTTCTTTGATGTTTAAAGGATAAAGTAATGCGGCTTGTGGAAGTTGATTGGCTTTATTACCAAGGTATTTTGAATAAAGATCTAAGGCGGGTAAATCATCCAGTTCCATCAAAACATTAGCTTTTGATTTTGTGATAATTCTTTCGGGGCCAAAGGGTATCCAGCCGCCATAGCTGGCATAACTAATTTCTAAACTTTCACCATAGAGTCCTATCATAACAATTTCTCCCTTTTTAGGATTCTCATTATAAGAAGCTAAAGTAGTTTCAAACCGGTCACCATCACCGCAAAGTCCCCCTGTTAAACTTATTTCCTGATCGGTATATTTTTCAATTCCTTTAATTAAATCACTGCCATTCACATAACTTCCCTCAGAAACTATAAAAAGATGTTTTAGATGTTCTTTTTTAAAACGACTGGCTAATCCAAAACCAAGCGCTTCCCCGTTTTTATTATATTCTAAAATGTTAGCAGTCTTGATATCAAAAGTAGATTTTTCGAATTCAATTAAGGTTACTGCTACCGAGTTTTCAGTTACCTTTTGTCCTATTATTTCTCCCGCCGAGCTTCCGAATATAAGATGTCTATAGGGAAATTCCTCTCTTATATCTTCTAAAATTTCAGGATCCTGCAACAGTTTCCTATCGGCAAAAATCAGAACCAAAGGATTGCTTAGTTGTTCTTTGTGATTACCCTTATATTGCCAGGAAGAACTTATGGCTTTAGATGCCTGAACTATTTTCATGATTGTTTTTTTAAGCTGAAGAAAAATACGGTTCCCTTACCAACCTCACTATCCAGCCAGATTTCTCCTTCATATAAGTCGATTACTTTTTTTACTATACTTAAACCTACGCCAGTAGATTTTTCGTGAGTTCCTAATGCATTAAAAATCTTGAAAATACGTTGGTGATGTTCTTTTTTTATACCTATCCCATTATCTTTAATGCTGAAGGTGTAATGTGTCGTATTTTCTGTATAATCAATTTCTACAAATCCTTTTTCTTTATCAATATAATTTACCGCATTGCTTAACAGGTTTTGGAAGACTTGCTGAATCCTGGTGCGGTCTCCGTAGATTATCGGTAATTTTCTAAGAATACTCACCGAAATATGCTCTGGTATGTAAATTAACTCAATAATTTCTGATACCAGTTCCTGAAGGTTCAGTTCCTGATTTTGAATATTACCATCTTCAATACTGGAATATCTTAAGATATTTTCGATTAGATGATCCATCTTTTCTACTTTTCCCTGCATAAGATCCAGGTTCATCAGGCTTTCTTCACCAAGCTTTTCTCTAAAGTCTTCTTTTGTCCAGCTTAAAAGAGCAGAGATATTTCTTAGAGGTGATTTTAAATCGTGAGAAACAATATGGGCATATTCATTAAGATGTTCGTTTTGCTGCTCCAGGTTCTTAAGCAATTGCTCTTTTTGAGTTTCTAGCAGTTTCATTTCTGTAATATCCAGGTGAATCCCAATAGAGCCAAGCATTTTGCCATTTACATCATAGTTAGGGGCACCACTAACCAACCAGTATTTAAGTTTATTGTCTTTGGTTTTTAGGCGTACTTCATAGGAGTTTGACATTCCTTTTCTTCGAACTTTGTCATTTTTATCAAAGTCGGCTTTTGATTCGGGAATTAGAAAAATATCAGATGCGGTTTTCCCAAGGAGCTCTTCTTCACTATAGCCACTCATCTCAGTAAAGCTTTGATTAGCCATCAGGATTTGATCGTTAAGATCTACCTCTAAAAGTCCCAGGTTCATATTGGCGATGATACTACTATATTTTTCTTTTTGAGCCTTAAGACTTTCTTTATAATTTTTTTGAATAGTTATATCATCATAACTCCAAAGATGGCCTTTGTAGCGTCCTTCGTGATAAATAGGAATGTAACTTCGTTCATAAATACTTCCATTAACTAGCTCTAATTCTTCTCCAATAACGGTTTCTTTTTTACGTAATAACTCACTAATTCTCTGTACAAATTGTTCAGGATTTTTAAAATATTTTTTATTTTCTTCAGCTGCGTTAGAGCAGTCTGCTCCTTTTAATAATTCCGGCGGAGCTTCGATCCCAAAGAGATTACAAAATTTGGTATTGGTGAGCAGTATTTTACGGTTTTCATCTTCCAGTAGAATACCCGTTTGCAGATTAACAATTAGGGTTGAAAGTCTATTTTCGGACTCTTCAATTTTTTCTTTAGCAATTTTTTCTTTGGTAATATCTTCTATAGTAGCCACCTGGTATAGAATTTTCCCATTTTCGTCTCTAATAGCGGCAACCTTTGTTTTGGCCCATAGTGTTTCACCACTTTTCTTGATGTAGCGTTTGTTGATCGTATAAGAGTCTATTTTCCCTTCGACCATTTGTCTTAATTGTTCACTGCTGTCATTATCTTCTGGATGGGTAATGTCTTTGATGCTAAGATTGTTGAATTCTTCTAAAGAATATTCAAACATATTAATTAGCGCCTTATTCACTTTAAGCGCACCTTTAAAATTAGTTTGCGTAAGTGAGATACCAATAGGGGAGTTGTCTAAAATGAGGTCTAACTGTTTGTTTTGAGATTCCAGTTGTTTTTTAATTTCTATCTCTTCGGTAATATCTCTGGCGACCCCCTGTGCAGCTATCGGTTTTCCTTCACGGTCATAGATAATGCTTGCATTAATTTGAACTATTTTTTCAGTACCATCTTTCGTAATAATACGGGCTTTATAATTATTGTAACTACCGGTATGATATAGTTGTTTAAATGCCGCTGCCGTATATTCTACATAATCTGAATGAACTAATTTTAGTAGGTTTACAACCTCTTTTTCATTATCATAACCAAGCATATCTTTAGCGGCCTGATTCATTTTCAAGACATTCCCCTGAATGTCCATAATGATATATGCATCGATAATATTAACAAATACCCCTTCTAATTGTGAGGTTTTTTCCTTTAGAAGTTCTTTAAGTCGGTTATTGGATTGCCGAAGAGCTTCAGAGAGATCATATAGTTCGGTTGATTTCTCTTCTAAAATTTTTTCAGCCAGTTTTCTGGCTTTTTTTTCTCTTTCAAGTGCTCTTTCTAATATTTCAATTTTTTTGGTA
>Ga0208014_1000214_pt1 | contig 32131 bp, 23 predicted proteins | sample 25_taG_FD_184099 | JGI IMG/M metagenome (GOLD analysis project Ga0208014, IMG submission 184099) | Marine viral communities from Cariaco Basin, Caribbean Sea - 25_WHOI_OMZ (SPAdes) (version 2) | ecosystem: Environmental > Aquatic > Marine > Oceanic | place: Caribbean Sea: Cariaco Basin...
TTTAATATTCTCCCAGTCACTATCATTTAGAGAGGGGGCGTAAAACGCTTTTGGGCGCTCACCAGGGTGTTGTACCACATTAAACTTCCAGGTACCATTTAAGCTTTGGTACAGGGCTGAGGATTGGGGATCGTTTTGTAAAGCTTTTCTTGCGGAAGTGTAGAGTACAAAATCACTTCGGCCATCAAGCTTATGGCGGTCTACTTTAGTGGGATCTTCCCACTCGTTTTGCTGCGTATAGCCCACCGTAAACAATAACAATCCTAGTAGGCTTAAAAAGGTCTTTTTCATAGTTTTAGTATAATTCGATTTTCGGTTTTTTAAATTTCTTTATATCGTTTTAAAGCCTCAACAAAATAATAATCGCCATAAGTTAATGGTACGTCTACTTCAGTTTTATTAGGCATGTTTCCTACACCATGCTTAAGCAAAAATCCACCTAACTCGTCCTGATTTGCTAAATATTCAGGACTGCACAAGGTTTTCAACATTTGTTCAGCAGCTTTAAAATATTGCGTTTGATCTGTAAACTCATATAATTCTAATAAAGCCGAAGCCATCACCGAAGCTGCAGAACTATCTCTTAAATCATTTGGAATTTTATCAGTATCAAAATCCCAAAAAGGCACCTTATCTTCTGGAAGATTAGTATGATTTAATATAAAATTGGCGATATTTTTTGCCATTTCTAAATACTTTTCATCTTTGGTTGCCCGGTACATCACGACATATCCATATAAACCCCAGGCCTGTCCTCTTGCCCATGAAGACTCATCTGCATATCCCTGATTTGTAATTTGCTTTTTTACAGTTCCGGTATTTTCATCATAGATTACTTCGTGATAGGAACTATAATCATCCCTAAAATGATTTTGCATCGTAGTATTCGCATGATTTACTGCAATATCATAGTAGGTACTGTCACCACTATATTCCGTAGCCCAAAACAAAAGCTCCAGATTCATCATATTATCTATAATCACTACCAAATCATCTTCCCCTGCTTTATTCCAGGAAGCGCTATCCCAGGATCTAATGGCTTTTACCGTATCATTATAACGTGTCGCCAGTGATTTAGCGCTATTCATTAAAATCTCCTGATATTCTGGTTTTAGATCAATACGGTTGGCATTACCAAAACTGCAAAACATCATAAATCCAAGATCGTGAGTAGAGGTGTTAGATTCTTCTCTCTTAAGATCTTCTAATATCCTTTCAGCCTCAATTTTTAAACTATCCTCACCGGTTTCTTCGTAAAGATACAAGAGCGTTCCCGGATAAAACCCGCTTGTCCACCAACCTGAATTACTGGATTCAAATTTGTTCTTTTTAGGATAAAAGGTCTTTGGGTACCTACTTTCCTCTAAGCTTTCGGACATTGCAAAATACTGATTAGCCGCTAACTGGTTTACTGAATCTATTTTTTCTTCGGAAATGCTTTTAGTTAATTCAGCTTCCGAAGATTCTTTTTCTTCAATATTTTTATTCTCTTTACAGGAAATCAACGTGATCAAAAAAACAACAATGCTAAGTATTTTGATTGTATTTAATTTCATTAGGCTTATCTATAATTATTTATTACTTCGGCAAATTTGAAACTTCCAGTATCCGAACCTCTGTAGGTGGTGCCGTTGCAAGCCCCTCTCCATCCAACTGAGTGACTTTCTGAACAAAAACATGTAATTTTCTTTCTTTACCCCAAAGCTCCAAATCATAATTCGGTTCCCACTCGCCTACAGACTCTTTTGTAAGATCAATTACTTTCCAAGGTTTATTGGTATGCAACTGGTGATAGGCTAAAGAAACTTTGTTTTCTCTTTCCTGATCTCTAAACAAAAGATAAATCGTGGGATCATTTTTGGTTTCCTTAAGTAAAATAGTAGGTCTTGAAATCGGAATTTTTTTAGTTCCCCCACCCCCTAATTGAAATGATGTGTTCCTAAAATTAGTATTTTCGTGCTTCCATTTTCCATCTTCCAGATAGATTATTTGGTAATCGGTTTTATTATTTTCTGTCCAATAAGTGGCGATAAAAGGATTTCCGTTTGTATCGGTCGTCATAGCGGTTTGATTAATTAATCCGCTTTTCTGCGGAATCCTCCAGGCGTATTCAGCGGTTTCAGCCGTTACAGGCAGGGAATATTTTTCACCGGTCGATTTCTCCCAGGTTTTTCCACCATCTTTAGATCTGGCATAGGCCATATCATGATTGGTAGAAACGTCCCAGCTTTCACGCCACACCCATGATAAATGAATCGTTCCCTTTGTATCTACACTAGCTTGCCAGTAGGCGTTTCGCTCTCCTTCACCATCTATAAGATTCTCATGCAAATCTGTCCAATTTTGGGTCTCAATATTATAAAGTTTTGAAACCAGCTTACCTTCCCCGGATTGTCCAGATCTAAATAGGAAGAGAAGATTTCCATTTTTAAGATTATAAAATTGTGGGTAAGAAACTTTATTTTCATCCTTACCTGTCATCCTTGTTTTATCACCAAGTTGTGGACTTAAAATCGAGTCACCAACTGCATAATTTAGAGGATTATCGTGGTGATCCCAGCTTACATGTAACTTTTTATTGCCGTCTACCGCAAGGCTTATCGAATTATGTGCATCTTTCGCATTGCCGGTAAAATCACTGCTACTTAAATCGAAATTTGATGAATTGAGTTTCCTTTTTGCAATGATCATGTGCTCGTTATTATCGTAATATCCCAGAAATTGATACTCTCCCGCTGATGTTATTGCATTCTTTCTAAAAATTGTGGTATTAACCGAATTATTGGCCCATCCTTCTCCTACCTTTATATCCTTTGTTCTTATTGGAGAACATGAAGCTATAAAGAACAATAGCGAAAGGCAGATAGTAGGAGAAGTTTTGAGCATAATATTATTCATTTATAGGTTGTGCCCCTTCATTTGCAATTAATGGCCATCCCGGATTTTGATAAATTGGAGAAGTACTCAAATTTTTATTCTCAGAAGTGATTAAGAAATGTTGAATTGCAATGGGATCTAAATAATGTGCCATAGCCCAACTGTAACCATCGTAAACCAATTCAGCTCCTGTTTGCTCATAAGGTCTTAGATATTCACTTCGATTGGGTGATGAAACAGTTGCATCTGCAACATCAAACTTTAAGTTCCCTTCATCATACCATTCCTGCATAGGGCCCCAAAGTTTAAAACCTTCAATATGATAATTATTATCAATTAACTGATCTAAAGCCCTCCATCTTTTAAGATCCATCCATCGAAGACCTTCTGCAAAAAGTTCATTTCTACGTTCTCTACGAATGTTGTATAATGTGGGATCAATAAGCTGTCCAGCAGAAAAAGCCCCCCAGTCTCCATTGGATTCTAATTGCATATTTGTAGCTACAATTGTTTTTTGAAAATCAGCATCAACTCCTGCTCTTTCTCTTATAGCTCTCCAATATCCGGATGCTGTGGCATTTATACTTCCTGTACTCAAATAAGAAGCTTCAATATAATTTAAATAAGCTTCTGTTGCTCTAAATACTAAGCTTCCTGTATATCCCTGGCCATTATTTGCCTGCGTACCATCATAATTCAAACCTTTTCTAATGGTGTAACCTGTAGAATACCCTTTTTCCCATATATTATTGGTGATGTCTGGTATAGGCTCTATAGGCGTTACCGAATTACCTGCCTGTTCGTTATATAAAACATTAACCTGTCCTGGCTGCTTTAAAAATAGCCATAACCTGCCATCTCGGTTATCCCTTACATCCTCTATATAATCATCTCCTGCATATCCTGAACCATTAGCGTAAATAGGTAATCCGTTCTCCATAAGAAAAGAATCTACCAGTCCTTTTGTCAAACCTACACCATAATTTCCAAGCATTGCATTTACAGGTACGTTATGGACGATACCCAATCCCTGATCATAATCTCTCCATAAAATAACTTCACTAAAATCTGACATATCTTCTGCACTAAACAAATCGAAATATTGATTTTGCGCATCGGAAACCGCTTGTTGTAGTACACCGTTATTTGGAGTTAATGGAAATGCCCCTGCTACTTCCTCAGCTGCCATTATTGCTTGATTTAGTAACCACTCAATTTCGGCATCTATACTTCCTGCTTCATACTGCCACCCCTGATTGTAATCTTTGTTTGCTCCAGGCCAACCAGGACCATTAGGAACAAAAGCTGTTCCTCTAAAGTTTTTTAACCAGCTTGCTTCATATAGCGCAACTCTGGACTTCATTAAAAGTGCCGCATAACTTGATAACCTGTTTTTATTTCCATCTGGCGAAGAAGGCATCATCATAGTGGCCGCAGAATCCAAATCTGAAATAATAAACCTAACCACCTCTGGGTGCGGTCTTCTCTCACTGGCTTCACTTAACACTGTTAGATCATCTGGTAAATCTTTTTTTAGAATAGGAAAATCTCCTAAAGACTGTACTTTATTAAAATATTCGAAAGCTCGAAGGAAATAAGCTTCTCCAATATAATGCTTTACCCCACTTTCACTTCCTGTTATTTCATCATTGTTATAACGAGGCACCACAGTAGATAAAAAATAGTTTACATTTCGAATATTGCCAAAATCCCAACTTCCTCCACTTTGACCAACACGCCATTGGCCAGGAACATATTTATTATCATAATCCATATTCGCCATGTTATCGGTATCTGAATCTATACCAAATGTACCAAAACTCCAATTCCCATGACTAGGTAATATTCCATATAAATTAATAGTATAAGAGGCTAGTTGCGATTCTTCAAATAAATATTGTTCTGGTGTAAGTTCAGATTCAGGAGGTCTTTCTAAAAAATCATCACTACATCCTATAAAGCTTAGAAATAGAGAAAAAACTGTTATTGAAATTATATACTTCTTCATCATTATTTTTTTAGAAATTGATATTTAACCCTAATGCAAAGGTTTTTGAAAGCGGGTAAACGTTCCCATTATCGTCTGGACCTCCATCAATAGTTTCAGGATCGAATACTCCAGACAGGTTAGTGCCTGTCCATAAATTCTCTCCAGAAACATACACTCTAAATCTGTTTATCCCTAGACCCTCCATTATTTCTGAAGGTATGGTATAACCTAATTGAATATTTTTCAATCTTATGTAAGCTGCATTTTGTAAATATTTAGTTTGAGTTTGCTGATTTTTTCCACTAAATACAGGTCTTGGATAATAAGAGTCTAAATTCTGACCCAACGGATGATTGGCATCTGCCCTAAAATAATCCTCGTGCTCTACCAAGCCCGTTGACCACCATTGTCCTGAACTTGATGCTCCCCAGAAATAATAGCTTCCCTGGAAATAATCACGCTTCATTATTCCCTGAAAAAATGTTCTAAAGTCAAATCCCTTCCAATCTGCACTAAGGGTGAACGAAAAAGGAAATCTTGCACTGCTATTTCCGATTAACTTTCTGTCCCCTGGATCCTCCTCTGTCCATGAACCCGAATCAATTCTGCCGTCTCCATTAATATCTGCATACATAATGTCTCCTGCTGCCCATTGATTACCAAGTGCATCCTGACCACCATTGGGAAGAGAGGCCAAATGATTCTGCATTTCTTCATTAGTTTTTGCTATTCCCAAAGTTTCATACCCCCAAATTTCTCCTACTTTTTGACCTTCTCTATACCTGGATAGATCATTAATTTGATTTGGGTATTTCAATATTTCCGATTGGGAATCAGAAAGCATAATATCAATTCCATAACCTAGTCCGTTATCCAATCGATCTTTCCAGGATAGACTTACTTCAAAACCATAAGTTTTAAGGTCTGTATTATTCGTAGCGGGAGAACCGGTTCCTAAGGTAGCAGGTAGTTCCATACCTGGGCCAACCATATCATAAGTATAGCGAGTAAAGTAATCGAAAGAACCAGTAAACCGGTTATTAAACATAGCAACGTCTAATCCTACATCCCAACTTTGTACACGTTCCCATGTTAAAAATGTACTTACAAGTCCTGGAACTGAGCTTGTATTGGGTCTTAAGCCGTTAACCAGCCAACTTCCATTTGCGGGATTAAAAGGTAGCGTTACATAAGTTGGATACCAATCGTTGGTATTTTGATTACCTAATTCCCCCCAGGAGCCCCTAAATTTAAAGGTGCTTATATCACTGGAAAAATCTTCCCAAAAATCTTCTTTTGCAATATTCCAACCTGCAGATACAGAAGGGAACCATTGCCATCGTTTATCTGACTGAAATCTTGAAGTCCCGTCATATCTAATATTGGCTTCAAGTAAATACTTTTCTTTATAATTATAATTGAGTCGCGCGAAATAACCAGCAGTTGCCCAATTTTGAAATTGTCCAGAAATGCTGGGTGCTACTACTTCTCCATTAGCATCTGTTCCCGAAGTTAAATCCAGATAAGGAGATCCCGGAACTAATATCCCATCTCTTCTACCACTTAAATCTCTATATTTATTTAACTCTGATTGAAAACCAACAGTTACTCCGAAATTATGTTTTTCGTTTATATCAAAATTATATGTGCTGTAAATATTTGTATTGAAATAATTTTCCCGAAAAGCATACTCATAAACATGGGAACCGCGATTGTATAGGTAGGGCTCTCCATTTATATCATGATTGTAGGTTTGCTGGATGTCCCAGTGTCTAAAATTATTTTTTATACGGTAATTAAATTCTCCAAAAATTTCCCAACCATCCATGGGCTGTACTACAATTTGTGCTTGTTGATAATGAGAATCGTCTTGTTTTTCATCTCTACCTCCATCTCGCAATCCTAAAGCAGGAGAAGGGGATGAATATAAAAATCCGTTAGGATCATAAAGTGGTAAAATAGGCCATCCTTGCCTTGCCAAATCTGTGAATAGACCATCAGATAAATTTGACGGTCTTCCATAATCTTCTCTTATAAAACGGCTAGTATAATTAAAATCCAACCAATCAGTAATATTTGCTCTAATTTTAGCTGTGGTTGTATATCTTTTAAATTTATCCTGGTTAAATTCCATTAACCCATTTTGATCCAGATAATTAGCAGAAAAATAATAACTTACCGTTTCTCCTCCTCCCTGAACACTTAAATTATGTTCCTGAGAACCAGCTTTATCACGATAGATTGCATCATACCAGTCTACATTTGCATTACCCTCAGCATAACCATCGGCCCAACGTGCAGGATTATTAGGATTCACTATAATTGGAGCTGAAATTACTCCATTTTGGTAATCTCGTATTCTTTGTAATCGTTCATCACTAAAAATTGCGCCACTACCACCATTTATATTTGCATCATTAAAAAATAAAGCAAAGGTATAAGAGTCCATCATATCTGGAATATTAACTGGTGAACTCAGCCTAAAATTAGTACTGTAAGAAACTGACGGAGCTCCTTTCTTTCCATTTTTGGTGGTAATCAATATCACCCCAAATGCCGCTCTGGAACCGTATATTGAAGCTGCAGCCGCATCTTTAAGTACAGATACACTTTCGATATCCTGCGGATTGATGGTATTGATATCCCCTTGCATTCCGTCTATAAGAATTAACGGACCTCCTGAAGATCCCTCACCTATAGTGGTAATTCCACGAATATTGATAGAGGGTCTATTCTCTAAACTACCTCCACTACTCTGGCTAATATTAAGACCTCCTACAACGCCCTGTAACATTTGTGTTGCATTTTGTACCGGTCTGGATTCGAATGTTTCAGAATCGACCGAAGCAACAGCTCCCGTTAAATTTACTTTTTTCTTTTTACCAAACCCCACTACCACTACTTCCTGAAGTTCAGCTGTATCTTCTTTTAAGGTTACATTAATTGTGGATTGATCTCCAATTGTAATTTCTTGCGTGGCGAAACCAAGAAAAGAAAACACTAGGATCTTGCCCTTTTCTGCCTGGATTGTATACAATCCATCAAAATCTGTGACCGTTCCCTTAGAAGGATCACTTTTAATGCTTACAGTAACCCCAGGTAAAGGGATTCCATCTTCGTCTAGCACAGTTCCCGAAATAGAAACCTCCTGAGCAAATATGCTCATAGACAAAAACAGCATAAAAAAAGCATATAACAAAAACCTGTAATTGTAAAATTTCATTTGCTGTATTTATTGATTTATAAGAATTAGTGAAAACGATTTAGTTCTAATCTAAATCGAAAAGCAATGTTCGTTAAATTCTGATAATACTATGAGGTAGCAAATGATACATTTAGAGGTACAAACTGTTCACCAAAAATTAAGAAACTATATATCAAACACTTATATAAATCTTTTTTTTGCTATAAATAATCAAAAAGGATAAAAGTTTTATTATTTTTTTATCCTTTTTGATTATTGTATCCCGCTTATTAATATCCGGGATTCTGCTCTAAAACAGCATCTTTATTTAACTGTATCTCTGTTAAAGGTATCGGAAAAAGTTCATGAAATTCCTGTAATCCCTCAATACGCATAAGATCAGGAAGAGGGACGCTGGGGCTTTGAAGGTTTAATCGTGAAGCACGTTCCACAAGCATCCCGGTTCTATTTTTCATAAAATTCACTTTAATAAAATCTTTTATAATGATATATTAACACCTAATGAAAATGACCTTACCACAGGGTAATTATTATTCCAACTTCCATTACTATCACTAGATCCACGATTATATTGTCGGCTTTCAGGATCCCAGCCTATCCAATCTGTCAAGGTATACAGGTTTCTACCAGCCACATAAACCATAAGTTCGGTAAGGGCAAATTTTTCTATGCTTGCCGAAGGAAACCTATAGCTAAAACGGGCATCTTTAAGCCTTACATAACTTGCATCCCTCGGATAACCATAGCCTCTTGTGTTTCTGAAAACAAGGGAAGGAAATTCATTACTTTGATTTTCAGGCGTCCAATAGCCCACTGCTTCGGGTGTATTTCTTCTCGCTACCTCATCTCCATAACTGATATCCGAATTGCCTTTTAAAACACCTTGTACCGTTTGAATAAAGAAAGATAAGTCAAAATTCTTATAAGAAATATGGTTAGTAATTCCGCCAGTCCAACTTGGTAAAGAATTCCCCAAATAACTTCTATCATTCTCTGGATCAATTACACCATCATTATTGAGGTCTGCAAATTTAATATCTCCGGGTTGCGCATTAAAAGTACCAGTATCCTCACCTTCCTGCCATATTCCTATCATATTATAGTCAAAAATGGCCCCTAGAGATTCCCCGATAAACCATCTATTAGGTATATCACTTTCCCCATCTCCATAAAGGTCTACAATCTCATTTCGATAAGTTGAAAAATTCACGTTGGTTTCCCAAGAGAAATTATCATTTCTTACATTAATGGTATTGACCGTAAATTCCAGACCTTTATTCCTTACCTCACCTATATTATCTATAATATTGTTTGTTACTGTAAGGGCAGGAATACTTCTGCAGAGCAGAAGGTCATCAGTATTAGAGTGATAAATCTCTACTGTACCATTGATTCTATTGTTTAAGAAGCCAAAATCAATCCCCAAGTTGACAGTTGTTGTCGTTTCCCATACAAGGTTGGGGTTACCAAGCCCAGCCAGAAAGGTTCCTGTATAGGCGGTACCTCCAAAAGGATAAAGTATTGTACCAGCCAGGGATTTGTTTACACCACGGTTACCGGTTTGACCATATGAAAATCTTAATTTTAAATTATTTACCTCATAGGCATTTTTCATAAAATCTTCATTATGAATATTCCAACCAACGGCCAGAGAAGGAAAAGTACCATACTTATTAGTATTTGCGCCAAAGGCCGACTACCCATCTCGTCTTGCAGTAAGCGTAAGTAGGTACCTGCTATCATAAGAATAATTGATCCTTGCCATTTGCGATAATAAAGTAGAACGTGAACTTTCCGTACCACCAGCGATATTTTCTGCTGATCCAATATTATTATATGACAATTGATCATTTATAAAACCGGTTCCGTTTAAATTTCTCTTGAAAAATTCATTAGCCTGAGCACTGTACAGACCAGTAAAGTCTAAATTATGTTTTCCAAAACTTTTAGTATATTTTAAAATATTTTCAATAATCCATACTTTTTTTTCATCACCTCCTATGTTTGCGAATCCCCCTGTTGTTGTTTGCGGCCCTTCCCTCATAATTACGGTATTCATAAGGATTTAAGGTATATGAGGTGTTCATTCTATAAGAAAGCCCTTCTAAAAACTGAGGCTTAATCTCAAAGAAAGCATTACCAGAAAGTGTACGCTCCCGCTCGTAGCGATCCGTGGTTAAGCCAAGTAACGGGTTTGCGTATAAAAGCTCCGGTGCCATTGGAAATATAAGATATTCTCCATTGTCCTGAAGGGGAACCGAATAAGGGCTCATGACAGTCGCATTAAGCAGGTTAGCCCGCCCGCCGTCAAAATTATTATTAGCAAAAAAAGCATTCAGTCCCATTTTTAACCAGTCTGTTATTTGAACATCCAGATTAGAACGCATCGTAAATTTCTTATAGTTATATCCTTTAATAACTCCCTCCTGATCTAGATAAAGACCAGAAACAAAATATTTTACCTTATCATTACCCCCTCGGATACTCAGGTTGTGCTCCTGTATTATTCCTGTTTGTGTGGCCTCCTCAAACCAGTTTGTTGTCCTACCCAGATTGTAGTTATCAATCTCACTTTGATTTTCAAGAATACGATCCTGTTCCCGGTCTGGAAACGCCTGACTAAAGTAATCCTCGTATTTCTGAGCATAGGATTCTGGCCCCTGTGGAGTTAAGATATTTGCGAATTCTTCAAAGGCTGTATAAGTTCTATAGTTGATCTGAGGCGCACCATCCACTCCTCTTTTTGTTTGTATTAGAATTACCCCATTAGACCCTCGTGTTCCGTAGATTGCCACTTCTGAGGCATCTTTAAGTACTTGAATCGATTTAATGTCTCTTACATTAATATCATTAATAGTACCTGTAAATGGAATACCGTCCAAGACAATAAATGGACTGATCGAGCCATTAATGGAGTTTACCCCACGAACTTGTATCGAACCACTTGATCCTGGTACAGAAGAGCCCTGGGTAATATTCAAGCCTGCTGTTGTGCCTTGTATGGCCTGTGTAACATCTGTTACGGGCAAATTTTCTAATAGTTCCTCCGGTACAGATGCTACAGAACCTGTTACATCAGAACGTTTTTGAGTTCCATATCCTACAACCACTACCTCTTCTAATTCTGCAGTATTTTCGGCAAGGGTTATATTAATTATGTTGCGATCCCCTACAAGTACTTCTTGGGATTCAAACCCAATAAAGGAAAATAAAATAGTATCCTGCGCTTTTGCCAGAATAGAATACATTCCATCAAAATCGGTTACAGTACCAGTAGAAGTTCCCTTTATACTTACAGTAACGCTGGGTATTGGTATTCCCTCTTCATCAATAACTTTTCCTGTTATACTTTTCTCCTGGGCAAATACGCTCAAGGACGAAAGCAGCATTAAAAAAGCAGATAACACAAACTAATAATTGTATAATTTCATTTGCTATTAAATTATGTGAATAAACGAAAACGATTTAGTTCGCTTTATTAAAACTTTAGCAATACTCCTTAAATTTTATTAATGTAATGAGGTAGCAAATAATACTTTTAGGGGAGTAAAATGACCACATATAACTAACTACTTAGAAATCAAATATTTAATTGATTGTTTTTTCGTAAAAAACTATCAAAACTTTCAGGATTATATTAAATAATATTTCTATAAATCTCATTTACTCTCTTTTTATAACTCAAAGTGAATTAAAGCTTATCCTAAAGGGAGTATAATAAGGTATCATCACATTTAATATGCCCACCACCAGGTTTAATTTAGAGCTCCCTTCATATTTGTTTTTCAATTTAGGATAAGATTTATTGTCATTTGAAATGACTATAAGCGAAGAATTGAAAACCGATGTTAATAAAGTAAAGTTAATCAGAACTTTATATTTTATTAATCCTAGTGACTATATTCAAGGATTCTCAATTTAGGTATAATTCCATTTTCTGCTAGGCTTTACTTTTCGTAGTTTACTTCATTCATTTTTGATGAATTTCGCGGTACATATAGTATAACATCATTTGGCTCTATTAGATGAAGAATAAAAAAGAGCACAAATTTTAAATAAAATCACAATATTAACTAAAACACACTAACAAAAACCTATTTTATTCTTGTTTTATTTTATATATTTATTAATATTCGCAACATATTTTCATAAAATCACAAATCCTTTTCGTTCTAATTGCGGGTAGGCAGAATCACATTCCAAAATACGGATTATGAGAATCATAAAAACAAAAATCCAACTCCAATTTTTACTTATTGTTTCTCTTTTAAGTTTGAAAATCTCCGCTCAGGATAGTGAGCATAGCTCTCTTTTTCCTAATGGGCTCAAGTTTTATCATTATGACACTTCAAATGGATTATCCAATAATATGGTTAGTTCAATTACAGAAGATAAAATAGGTTTTATATGGATAGGCACAAATTCTGGCTTAAACAGGTTTGATGGTAATGAATTCGAAAAATTTGATAAAGAAAATTCAGGACTGCTCAACAATTATATTCAACAAATCGTACCTTCTACAAATGGAAATTTGTACCTGGCCACTAATAGCGGGATTCACACTTATGACATTCAGAAAAATTTATTTCATAAAAAATCAATAGAAAATTCCAATCTCTCTGATGGTATCACAAGTATCATAGAATTATCGAAAGATATGCTGGTAGTAGGAGATTATTCTTCTGGTGTTCATTTTATAAAAGGGAACAGACACATAGCAGTTCAACGAAATAATATCTCAGAAAACGTTTTATTAAAAGAATACCGTATAAGCACATTAGATTTAAGGGATGACCATACTATTCTTGCGGGTACTTATAATAATGGTATTTACAGTATTTCTATAAATGATACTATAATAACAAATATAGAAAAGTTATTTCAGGGTAGGATTAATACTATATATACCGACTCAAAAAACCGACACTGGGTAGGAACCGATGAAGGTTTAAAGCTTATTGCTGACGGAAACGAAATTATACATATTAATAAAGAGAATAGTAAACTTACAGATGATGCTATTCGGAGCCTGGTTGAAGATGATCAAGGTTTGTTATGGATAGGAACTCGAAATGGTGGACTAAATATTCTTGACCCCACCTCCTTATTTAATAAGGAAGAAATTAGGATTCAATCTTTTTCGCCCAAAAACGATGGCAGTAGTGTTTTTAACAGAAATATTTTAAACCTTTATAAAGATTCCAATGGGAACATATGGATCGGTACTGAGGCTGGTTTTGATTTTGTAGACCCAAAAGGAGAATCCATACAGCTTATCGATCATTCAACAAATAAAGATATCAAAATTTCCCACGATCGTGTTAAAGCTATTGCAAAGGGAAAAGAAGATAATATTTGGATTGGAACCGATGGTGGAGGAATTAACACCTATTCCCGAATATCTAAACGATTCGGAAAATTAGACCTTCCTCTTCCTACAAATCTGGTACTTTCTTTATTAGAAGATTCAAAAGAAAATCTTTGGATTGGCACCTATCGACAAGGAATAAGCAGATATAATCTTAAATCAAAGAAATTAACTACTTATTTAGATAGTAAAGTATCTGAGGGCAGTGATGTACGATCTATATTCCAGGATGCATCGGGTAATATCTGGGTAGGAACCAATCGTGGCGGATTATATCAATATAACTCTAAAAAAGATAGTTTTATATATATAGATGAACTTGGCAAGCTTGATATTCGCGATATTACCCAAAAAGATACTAATGAAATTTGGCTTGCTACCTACGGCAACGGACTAATAAAATACAATTATAAAACAGGACAATATTCAGGTTTTCATACAGGAAATATCGATTTCCCAACAAACGTTGTTTTTAGCATTCATTTTATAGATAATAACAACCTTTTGGTAGGTACCATGAACGAAGGTTTACTAAAAATGAACATTGCGAACGCTACGGTACAACGGTTCACAACCAATGACGGTTTAAGCGACAATACCATCAATTCCATTACCCGGGACTTATCTGGAAATTTTTGGTTGGGGACTAATTCTGGCATAAGTTTTTATAACTTAAAATCAAATAGCATTAAAAACCTTAACAACTTTAATAACATACAGGAAAGTGAATTTAATATTGGTGCCAGCCTCCTAACTCAGGATGGTATTTTATTGATAGGGGGTAACAAAGGTTTAAATATTTTTGACACTAAAGATCTATCTCATCCTGTTAAAACAAATTTCCCTACTGTTTTTAAAAATCTTGAAGTCTATGGAAAATCTATAAGTCTAAATGACAGTACTCAGACGATCCTGGAAAAATCCATTTCACTAACCGATACCATTAGTATTAATCACAATCAGGCGCTATTTTCCCTGGATTTTGCTTCTCTGAAATATCCAAGATCAGATAATATTGAATACTCTTATATTTTGGAAGGTTATAATGATCACTGGATCAACATCAAAAATGCAAATCGGATTAACTTTAGCCAGTTGCCTCCAGGCGATTATAGGCTCAAATTAAAAACCAATAATAACGATTATCTGGAATCTTCAAATCAGTTATTTATTCAGGTAATCCCTCCTATATGGAGAACCCTGCCAGCATATCTTCTTTATTTTATTACTGCTGTATTGTTGCTATGGTTTGGCTTAAAATATTATACAGATAAAATTAAATTAAAACAATCATTGATTTTCGAAAAAAATCAGCGACAGTTAGAGCATGATCTTAATGAAGAAAGGCTTCGGTTTTATACAGGATTTTCACATGAGCTTAAAACTCCGCTTACGATGATTTTGGCTCCGGTAGAAAGCTTACTAAGTGAAATTCGAAAAAAGGAACACATTAATAGTTTAAGGATCGTTGAAAAAAATGCTAAAACTTTATTAAGCAGAATAAACAAATTACTCGATTTTAGGCAAAGTGAAGATGGTTTAAATAAACTAAAAATCACGAAGCATCAACTTACCAGGCTGTTATCAAAATGGATAGAAATGTACGAGCCTATAGCTCACAAAAAAGGGGTTAAAATAATTAAGCATATCGATTTAGCATCATCACCAGTTTACTGCGATCTGGAAAAAATACATATCGTTTTTAATAATTTAATGTCTAATGCTTTAAAATATACTTCGAAAGGAGATCAGATAAAGATCAAATTAAAGGCAAAAGGCAATGGTTATCAATTTTCGATAAAAGATAATGGTACGGGTATTTCTGCCAAAATTTTACCTTATATTTTTGATTGGTACTATCATTCAGACGAAAAAGTGAAGAAAGACGGAAGCGGTATTGGACTTGCCCTTTCTAAACGTTTTATTGAATTACATGACGGAGCAATTACGGCAAAAAGCATCGAAAATCAATTTACCGTCTTTAAAGTTTTCTTACCAAAAGGAAAACCAGATCTTTTGGAATCTGACAATACTTCTGAAGTCACCGATTTTGTAAAAATAACCGCTGATATTCTTAACGAAAATAAGGAATTGGAACATCGTGCATTGCTTAATCCGGATACCGAGAGGGAATTAATTTTACTTATTGACGACAATCCAGATATTCATCATTACTTATCGTCAATTTTAAAAGAGAAATATGATCTTTTGCATGCTTTAAACGGGCAGGAAGGGATTAACATGGCCATAAAACATGTTCCAGATCTTATCGTTTCTGATATTATGATGCCAGAAAAAAGCGGTATAGACCTTACCAACACTTTAAAATCTAAAAAAGAAACAACACATATTCCCATAATTTTACTGTCGGCTAAAGATGCACAAGAATCTATTATAACTGGTTATAATGAAGGAGCAGATGATTATATCACCAAACCTTTTAGTACCGCCATTCTTCAAGCAAGAATTAGAAATCTACTGGATCGTAAATTCAGTTTACAAAAAGAGCTCCTTCAAAAAGAAGAAAATAAAAGTACAGAAACTGCTACGGAAAGTAAACAGGTTAAAATAGAAAAGCAATTCCTCAAAAAATTCGAAAATACCGTACATAAAAATATTCAGGTACAAGGAAAGCTTGTAGAGATAATTGCAGAAGAAATGGGTATGAGTCGGGCATCGCTGTATCGTAAGATAAAAGCACTTACCGGAAGCAGTATTAACGAATATATTCGTGATATAAAACTAGACAAATCCTTATATTTAATAGAAAAAGAAGGATTAAATATATCGATGGCCGCTTTCGAAGTTGGTTTTAATAACATGAAATACTTTAGAAAAATCTTTAAAGAGAAATTTGGGCGATTACCTTCTGATTTTTCTTTGAATAAAGACCTCACCTAAAAACTAAAATTTTAAACGGAACCTCAACAAAAATGAAAAGAATAATTACTACTGCTATACTAGGACTGCTGCTCGCGAACGGATGTAAACCCAAAAAAACCGAAGAGTCAGGTTTTTCAATTTCAGTTAGTAACGACCTTGATTTTGATAGAAATGAAATTGTAAGTTTTGATGCTAAAAACTTATTAGACAAATTCGAAAAAGCTGCTATTGATTACATTCTTATAACAGATTCTACTGGAAAGACCATAAGACATCAATGGCTCGATTACGATAAAGATGGTACTCCAGAAGAATTTTTATTTATGGCGAAAGTTGCTGCCCATAAAACTTCGCATTATAAAATAATAAGCGACAGCTCATTTGCAATGCCCGAAAAAGAAGCCGTGGCATATTCCAGGTTTGTTCCTGAAAGAACAGATGATTACGCCTGGGAAAATGATAAAGTGGCTTTTAGAACCTATGGTCCAACAGGGCAGAAAGAGGCTTTAGAAGGTGTGGAGGGAAGCACTCTTTCCAGCGGGATCGATATCTGGTTAAAACGCACCAACAAATCCATTATCAACAAGTGGTATGCTGAACATGTTAAAAATCCAGGATATTACCATACAGATCATGGCGAAGGTTATGATCCTTACCATGTAGGTAATAGTCGCGGGTTAGGAGGCCTTGGTGTTTTTGAAAATGACAGTCTGTATGTTTCTCAAAATTTTGTGGAATATAAAACCATTGCCAGCGGCCCATTAAAAACCATATTTGAGTTAAGCTATGCCCCATGGGATCCTTATAATGTAAAAGAAACTAAAAGAATTAGCCTAGCTTTAGGATCTCATTTTTCAAAATTTGAAATTAGCATAGAAGCTGAAGATGGAATCCCTAATTACGCCACCGGAATTACATTGCACAACAATCAAGGAGAATACGAGATTGATAAAGAAGAAGGCTGGATTATGCATTGGGAGCGTATCGATGATGCACAGGTTGGAGAAGGTATTGTGATGAAACCGGCGGTAATCGACTCGGCATTTGCTTATACAAGTAAGTTTCCAGATCAAAGCAATCTTTTAGTTACTACTACGCCTAAAAGTCCGTTTACTTATTATGCAGGATTTGCCTGGGAAAAAAGCGGAGATGTAAGTAGTAAAGAAGACTGGATAGAAATCATAAAAAAACAGGCTAAAATTATAGCTTCTCCTTTGAAAGTTGCTTTTGAATATCATTGAAAATAAAAAGAAGGAAGTTACTAAATCATTACCTCAAGGCACACCCAAGAGGTCTAAACCAGATCGCCGCACCCTGATAATCATCGGGATCGCAGTATTATTACTTTTTGGAAGTGCTGATTAAGTCGAAATTTCAAAGTACTTTTTAGCTGCACTTGATATCTACAAATCATTCTTTACAACCGCGGCCTTAGATTCGCTGTTCTCAACTCTACAGTTTGAAGTGGTGGTAAGTCACTATATGGCTTATTTAAATAAAAATAGGCCGTTGCCGATACATCATCGCTACGATAAAAATTAGTCCATCCATCTGGAAAATCCTTATCCTCAAGCTTAGGAGCATTTTCTAACTCGAATAATTTTGTAAAATTAGGGGCATGATCAATGGTAACCGGAATTAGATCTGCTCCGTTTTCTACCAATTTTCGAACCACATCTCTGGGAGCACCACCCATTTGCTGAATAGTCACTTTAATATCCCCATAAAAATATACAGGGTCTGGAATATGATACCGATAGAAGGCAAATGCGCCCTCTTCCTTATCGGCAAGAAGCGATCCCTGAAACATATGATCATAAGTTCCCTGTCCATAGGCCGTACCTACATAATCCTCTGTTCCTGAACCTACCAGACTTGGAAAATTGGAGTCGCCATCGATATACATTTTTACCTCGCCTTCACCCCACCAGGTATCTTTATATAATTTATTGGTAACAATCCCCATATTAGTTCCTATAAAACGTCCCTTACCATTAATTTTCGGCAAGATCTTAAACGCTTCCCCTAAAGTGGTATTTTTCTCACGATTCCAATAGGCATGAAAATAAAATAATTCACCCTCATGATTTTCCTTTAATAAGTTTATATCATAAAATATGGCATCTAAATCTTTATCGGATTCATTGGTTATCGTAATGCGAGCCGATTTTTGAAACGGCATGGGAACGAAACAATTAAAAGAACGGCCTTCCGGATCGCTAAATAGTTTGTTTTCGAAAGCTGTTTTTTGTCCTAAACCTAACCCAAAAAAATCTCCCAAAGGTACAGCTACGGCAGGTTTATCACTATCTTCCCAAAACATTTTAATAGTTAATGCCCGAAGCATTTCGGGCGAACGATCACTAATGGTTAGCCAGATCCTTTTTATCGTACCGCTGCCATCGATATCCAAAAGATCAAGGCTTTTCCCCGCCGGAATACGTTCAAATGGATGGCCTTTGGCACCTTTGTTTTCTTTACCACCGCCGCCCTTTTCGGCCTTAGCATTTTCGAAGCTTGCCCATCTTGTTGCCTTTCCATCAGGAATATCATAGAGTTCCTGAGCAAGACCGTTTAAAAGACCAAAAACAACCAAGAAAACAGAAATTATTCTATTTTTCATAAACTTTATTTTTAGGATTAAAAAATAAAGGTTCTAATTTTAAAATGAAATGGAAGCCCTAATCAACAATCTTGGGCATGCCCATAAATTATAAATTGCAAAACCTTTTACCGTTTCAAAAAATGCTGATAAGATAGTTGTAGAGATTTCATCAAAATATCATTACCTATTGGCTAATAAGGGAAACGGGAAACCATTTATCTGATTTAAGCCCCCATAAGGCTAAGCACGAGTTTTCTGGAACCTCCGTGATTCCTGTGTTCGCATAAATAAATACCTTGCCAGGTCCCTAAATTTAATTTACCGTTAGTGACTGGAATTTGAACTGATGTCCCCATAAGCGAGGCTTTAATATGCGCTGGCATATCGTCTGATCCCTCAAAAGTATGACGATAATAAGGCTGATCTTCCGGAACCATTTTATTGATATGACTTTCAAAATCATCCCTTACCGTAGGATCGGCATTTTCGTTTATCGTTAATCCAGCAGAAGTATGTTTTATAAACACTTGTAAAATACCCTGCTGAATTTCACCAATCTCGGGAAACTGATTTACAATTTCACTGGTTACCAAATGAAATCCCCTGGATTTAGGTTTTAATGCTATTTGTTTCTGAAATATCTTCATTTTATCATTCTTCCATTTAAAATATAAATACAGATAAATCTTAGCTAAAAAAGCAATTTTTTTTAACCAAGATCCTTATGTTTTCTTCTTTTTCTTTTTCGCAGCCGGAAATAATACGTTATTCAATATCAATCGATAGCCGGGAGAATTTGGATGTAACTCCAGCTCGGTTTTAGGATCTCCTACTCGATGCTGATAATCCTCTGGATCGTGACCTCCATAAAAAGTAAAAAATCCTTTTCCTTTTACACCATGAATATACCTTGCCTCTCCATTTACCTTATTCTCTCCCATCACCAACACATTAGCTTTTATATTATCCGGGTTATACGCCGTGGTTTGCCCCATAAATCCCTTAACCAGTCTTGTATGATTTTGGGTTAACATCGTAGGAATTACGTCCCACTTTGCGGAATAATCCATAAGGGTGAAATAATCCTTCTCCATAGGTACCGCTCTTTTGGCAGTCATATCTATAGACGAAAACTCATAGACCATAGGGTTTCTTTCCAGAATAAAATCAGTAAAAGCGAAAGAGTTTGTAAAATCTAACTTCGATTGATAGCCGGGATCACTAGGATCCCCGTCAAACATAGGTTCAGCTATATCGGTATTTTCAGCGGCAAGCGCAATATCAAAACTATCAGTTGCGCTACACATCGCAAACATAAATCCGCCCCCAACTACATAATCCCTAATCTTTAAAGCTACAGCCAGCTTTTCTTCAGATACTTTGCGGTAACCTAAATTTTCGGCCAGAGCCTCTGCATTCTTTTTATCTTCAATGTACCAGGGGGCAGTTCGATAAGCTCTGTAAAACTTCCCGTATTGCCCGGTAAAATCTTCGTGGTGCAAGTGTAACCAGTCATATAGAACAAGTGCATCATTTAAAACTTCGGTGTCATAAATAGTTTCGTAAGGAATTTCAGCATAGGTAAGCGCCATGGTTACCGCATCGTCCCAGGGTTTATTTCCTTTGGGTGAATACACCGCAATTTTTGGAGCCTTTTCTAAAATCACACTTTCCATATTTTTAGAAGGACTGGAAATTTCATCTAATATGGCCAATGCATCATTATCGGTTAACATTTCAAAAGAAACACCTCTAATTTTGCATTCTTTTTCTAAAAGATCTTCAGCATCAAAAAGAAAAGAACCACCGCGATAATTTAATAACCACTGCGCTTTAATCTGATGTTCCAAAGCAAAATAGGTAATCCCGTAGGCTTTAAGATGATTTTGCTGCGTATCCGGATCCATTGGCACCAAAATCTTATTGGCAAAACCGGTCAGACCCAAAAAGAAAAAGACAGTAAAAAGCATTGATGCCTTAAACTGTCTTTGGTTATTTTTTATTTTTCTAAATTTAGAACGGAACGTCACTATCATCATCCTGATTAAAATCATTCATCGAACTTCCAAAAGCTTCATCTGCACTTGGACTTGGAAGATTACCGCTTCCAAACTCGTTATCACCATCTCCATCATTCATTTTTGAATGAAATTCGAAAGGCGAATCAAAGTCTTCTAAGTTATCAAATTTACCAAGATGACCAATAAATTTAAGACGGATATTTTCCAAACCACCATTACGGTGTTTTGCGACAATAAATTCTCCCTGTCCTTCTGTTGGAGATCGCTCTTCATCATCCCACTCCTCAATTTTATAATATTCAGGACGGTAAATAAAGGATACGATATCTGCATCCTGCTCGATCGCTCCAGATTCCCTAAGATCTGAAAGTAAAGGTCTTTTACTACCCCCACGGGTTTCTACCGCACGGGATAACTGAGAAAGTGCAATTACCGGAACATTTAATTCTTTTGCCAGTGCCTTTAGGTTTCGGGAAATCGTGGAAATCTCCTGTTCACGGTTTCCTCCTTTTTGCGTTCCCCCAGCAGTCATCAACTGCAAATAATCGATGACGATTAACTTGATACCAAATTGAGAGGCCAGTCGGCGTGCTTTCGCTCTAAGGTCGAAAATAGACAACGAGGGGGTATCATCAATAAAAAGCGGTGCTTTTTCAAGGTCTTTTACCTTTACGTTAAGCTGCTCCCACTCATGTTTTTCAAGATTACCCGTTCTTAGTTTTTCCGAAGAAAGTCCGGTTTCCGAAGAAATCAATCGAGTAATTAACTGTACCGAGGACATCTCCAGCGAGAAGAAGGCTACCGGGATGCCCTGTCCTACTGCGATATTTCTTGCCATCGATAAGGTTAGTGCTGTTTTCCCCATACCGGGACGAGCCGCTACAATAATTAAATCTGAAGGCTGCCATCCCGAAGTAAGCTCATCTAACTTATCGAATCCTGATGGCACACCACTTAATCCTTCTCTGTTTGATATATCCTGAATCCTTGCTTTTGCCTGAATCACCAGACTTTGTGCAGATTCGGTAGACTTTTTAATATTTCCCTGAGTCACCTCATACAATTTGGCTTCAGCAGAATCTAAAAGGTCAAATACATCTACACTTTCATCATAAGCTTCTTCAATAATTTCCGCAGAAATTTTTATCAGACTACGTTGGATATATTTCTGTAAAATGATCCTCGCGTGAAATTCGATATGGGCTGAAGATGATACTCTTTGGGTAAGCTGAATGAGGTAATAATCACCACCTGCCTTTTCAAAATTCCCATCCTTCTTGAGCTGGTTGGAAACCGTTAATAAGTCAATCGCCTCGGTATTTTCAAATAGCTTGAAAATAGCTTCGTAAATAAGCTTGTGCGAGTTCTTATAAAAAGCATCAGGGTGTAGGATATCGATAATCTCATCTACCCCTTTTTTATCGATCATCATCGCACCAAGCACAACTTCCTCTAAATCAACAGCCTGAGGAGGTATCTTCCCCTTCTCGAGACTAATTACATTAGAATTCTGTTTATTATATGCTGGTGATGTTGCGATTTTTTCCATAGCACGAATGTAACCAATTTGCTAAGTAGTTCTTAAGAAAATAGCGATTTCTAGTTCACTACTAGTAAACAATCTGGTTGTTGAAAACTTTATTTTTTTGTTAATAAGGCCAAAAAAATCCGAAACGTTTGTTTCGGATTCCCTCACCTATTATGATTTTTAACGGGTTAGTCTTGATAGACACCCATTTCCAAATATTTATCCATTCTGGAACTTATCAAATCTTCTTTTGATAAACTTTTAAGCTCTTCAAAAGCTTTCAAAATAGATTTTTCCACAGCTTTAAAAGCGCCGTCGCGATCACTATGTGCACCACCAAGTGGCTCTTTTACGATCTCGTCAATAAGCTTTTGCTTTTTCATATCTTCAGCTGTAAGTTTTAAAGCTTCAGCTGCAGTTTCTTTATATTCCCAGCTTCTCCATAAGATAGAGGAACAAGATTCAGGAGAAATTACAGAATACCAGGTATTCTCTAACATCAAAACTCTATTCCCCACACCTATTCCTAGCGCACCACCACTGGCTCCTTCACCAATAATCACAACAATAACCGGTACACTAAGACGTGTCATTTCGAGGATATTACGAGCAATAGCTTCGCCCTGCCCTCGCTCCTCGGCCTCCAGTCCAGGATAAGCTCCGGGAGTATCCACAAAACATACTACAGGAAGATTAAATTTCTCTGCAGATTTCATTAAGCGCAAAGCCTTGCGGTAACCTTCTGGATTAGCCATCCCAAAATTACGGTACTGCCTTGTTTTGGTGTTATAGCCTTTTTGCTGGCCAACAAACATAAAACTTTGATCACCAATTTTCCCCAGACCGCCAATCATGGCTTTATCGTCTTTTACACTTCGATCGCCATGTAATTCTAAAAATGTATCACCACAAATAGCATTAATGTAATCTAAGGTATAAGGACGGTTAGGATGTCTGGACAACTGCACTCTTTGCCATGCAGTTAAATTTTTATAGATCTGTTTCTTTTTTTCCTGAAGTTTTTTCTCGATTTGCTTGCAGGTAGCAGTTACATCCACCTCGCTTTCCTCGCCAATATTACAGGCGCGCTCGTACTGCTCTTCAAGCTCTTTAATCGGTAATTCAAAGTCTAAATATTCCATAAGTAGCTATGGTTGTTTTAATTTGAGCCTACAAATATAACAAACTTTAAATCGAAGAATTAAAGCCTGAGCTTAATTATTTTTATTAACGTTTCGCTTTTAACAATAAAAACACTGCCAGTATACCAAATGAGATATTAGGAATCCAAACCGCCAGTAGGGGTGAAAAGGTTGACTGCTCTGCTATTGTACCAAAAACTTTATCAAAAAAGATAAAAATAAAAGCCAGGGAAATCCCTACGGCAAGATTTACGCCCATTCCGCCACGACGCTTCATCGACGATACTGCTACAGCGATGATAGTAAGTATAAATGCAGAAACTGGAATACTAACTCGCTTATAGGCAGCTACCAGATACATATTCATGTTACCCGATCCACGCCGACTTTCTTTTTTTATAAATTCATTGAGTTCAGAGAAACTTAAAGTCTCAGCGATATAGGTTTCTGGCGTTAATTCATCAAACTCAAAAGGCAGAATCGTATCTAATTTAGCTTGATTACTCATGATATCTCCATTTTCACCAATAATTCTTTTATCAACATTGGTTAAGGTATACGTAGAATCTTCGGTATTAAATTTCAACCTGGAGGCACTTATTTTAAATTTTAACTGATTACCTTCAAAATGCTCTATCACAAAGTTATTGGCGGTATGTGTTTTGGGACGAAAATGGCTGGCATAAATCACTTCATTATCATTCACCTGCCGATATACATCTTTAGTTTCCTGGGTTTCGTGCCCTCTTTTTAAATACTCGTATTTAAATTCATTAAAGCCCTTACTTGCTTTTGGAGCCAAAAACATACTTAGTCCTAAGGCTGCAATACACACGATAGTAGCTCCAATAATATAGGGTCTTAAAAATCGATAAAAAGAAACTCCACTACTTAAAAAAGCAATAACTTCAGTATTATTGGCCAATTTTGAGGTAAACCAAATAATGGATAAAAATAAAAAGAGCGGAAATAGAAGATTGGCAAAATAGATCGTGAAATTTAGATAGTATTCGGCTACCTCAACAAAAGGAACTTCATTTTCAAGAATCTTATCTATTTTTTCAGCAAGATTAACCGTTATCCCAATAGGGATAAATAATAACAGCATCATACTGAAGGTTCCTAAGTAGCGCTTTAAAATATACCAGTCTAAAATTTTCAAACTACGATGTTTTTATAGTCTTTTATCCATTTGTTTTACCATCATGTCTTTCCAGGCTCTAAAATCTCCTGCTAAGATATGCTTTCTGGCCTCGCGTACCAGCCAAAGATAAAAACCAAGGTTATGAATGGTTGCAATTTGCTTGCCAAGCATTTCATTAACGGTAAATAAATGCCGAACGTATGCTTTCGAATATTGGGTATCTACAAAAGTGATCCCCATATCGTCTATGGGCGAAAAATCGTCTTCCCATTTTTTATTCTTGATATTAATGCTGCCGTGTGCTGTGAAAAGCATGCCGTTTCTTGCATTTCGGGTGGGCATTACACAATCAAACATATCGATACCAAGGGCAATATTTTCTAAAATATTGATAGGCGTACCTACTCCCATTAAATATCGTGGTTTATCTTCAGGAAGAATCTCGGTCACCACCTCGGTCATAGCATACATTTCTTCCGCAGGTTCCCCAACAGATAGACCTCCTATCGCATTTCCTTCAGCATTTCTGGAGGCGATATATTCCGCAGACTGTCTTCTTAAATCTTTATACGTACTTCCCTGAACAATTGGGAATAAAGTTTGATCGTATCCGTAAAGTGGCGGTGTTTCCCCAAAATGTTTAATACACCTGTCCAGCCAGCGATGTGTCATATGCATCGATCTTTTGGCATAATTATAGTCACATGGATAAGGTGTACACTCATCAAAAGCCATAATAATATCGGCTCCGATCTCACGTTGAATTTCCATTACATTTTCTGGCGTAAAAACATGGTAAGAACCATCGATATGAGATTTAAACTTAACACCTTCTTCTTTAATCTTTCTTCTTCCTGAAAGCGAATATACCTGATAACCACCACTGTCGGTAAGGATATTACGATCCCAATTCATAAACTTATGAAGCCCGCCTGCTTTTTTAAGAATGCCGGTTTTAGGACGTAAATAAAGATGATACGTATTTCCTAAAATTATATCTGGATTAATTTCTTGCTTCAATTCGGTTTGATGGACTCCTTTAACAGAGGCTACAGTTCCTACAGGCATAAAAATTGGGGTTTCTATAACTCCATGATCTGTAGTTATCTTACCGGCTCTGGCTTTACTGGCAGGATCGGTCTTTAAAAGTTCAAATTCCATAAATTTTTTTAATGGCAGCAAAGATACTTAACATTTCTGCAAATTAAAGTATTAAGATATTCCAAAAATAAAATGTAAATTTAACACTTATATTAAATACTCCTTCCCTTTAGTTTTGAGAAAGCATAATATTAGCTTATTTTAGCAAGAAATATTCACAACAATAACTATATAATGGCAAACATTGAAGAATTAAAAAGTTTTGCTACCCAAGTACGCAGGGATATTGTAAGACAGGTTCATAAAGTAAATTCTGGGCATCCTGGAGGTTCTCTTGGGTGCACCGAATTTTTTGTAGCACTTTATCAGGAAATAATGGATCACGATCCTAGTTTTAATATGGACGGAATTGGCGAAGATATTTTCTTCCTTTCTAACGGACATATTTCTCCCGTTTTCTACAGTGTACTTGCACGCAGCGGATATTTCCCTATTGAAGAATTAGGAACTTTCAGAATGATCGATTCTCGCCTGCAAGGACATCCAACAACCCACGAGGGTCTTCCAGGAATAAGAGTTGCCTCTGGATCTTTGGGACAGGGTATGTCTGTAGCTCTGGGTGCTGCACAGGCAAAAAAATTAAATAAGGACAGTAAGCTCGTTTACTCCCTTCATGGAGATGGCGAACTACAGGAAGGACAAAACTGGGAAGCTATCATGTATGCCGGAGCAAAAGGTGTGGATAATATCATCTCTACAGTAGATGTGAACGGCCAGCAAATTGATGGTAGTACAGATACCGTACTGAACATGGGAGATCTAAAAGCAAAATTCTTGGCTTTTGGATGGGATGTCTTAGAAATTGCTGAAGGAAATAATATCGAAAAAGTAATCGAAGGACTTAAAGAAGCTAAAGAACACACCGGCAAAGGAAAACCTGTTTGTGTTTTACTTACTACTGTGATGGGTAACGGAGTAGACTTTATGATGGGCACACACGAGTGGCATGGTAAAGCTCCAAACGATGAACAATTAGAAAGTGCGCTTGCACAGAATCCGGAAACTTTAGGCGATTACTAAATCCTCATTTCCAAAAAAGAATACAATGAAGAAATACACTTATACAGAAAAACAAGATACAAGAAGTGGTTTTGGAGCAGGGCTTGCAGAGCTTGGTAAAACCAACGAGAAAATAGTTGCACTTTGTGCCGACCTTACCCCCTCCTTAAAAATGGCCGACTTTATCGAAGCTAATCCAGAGCGTTTTTTCCAAACAGGAATCGCAGAAGCGAACATGATGGGAATGGCGGCAGGATTGACTATTGGTGGCTATATTCCTTTTACCGGAACTTTTGCCAACTTCTCTACCGGTCGTGTTTATGACCAAATTAGACAGTCTATCGCATATTCAGGAAAAAACGTAAAAATTTGCGCATCTCACGCTGGGTTAACCTTAGGTGAAGATGGGGCAACCCACCAGATTCTTGAAGATATCGGACTTATGAAAATGTTACCGGGGATGACGGTGATCAATCCTTGTGATTATAACCAGACTAAAGCAGCAACAATTGCTATTGCTGAATATGAAGGACCGGTATATCTGCGTTTTGGTCGTCCAAAAGTACCAATATTTACTCCAGTCGATCAAAAATTTGAAATTGGTAAAGCTATTATGCTTAATGAAGGTACTGATGTTACTATCATTGCTACTGGACACTTGGTTTGGGAAGCGATCAAAGCCGGTGAAGCTTTAGAAGAAAAAGGTATTAGTGCTGAAATTATCAATATTCACACTATAAAACCACTCGATGAAGAAGCGATCATTAAATCAGTTAAGAAAACGGGATGTGTAGTTTCTGCTGAAGAACACAACTTCCTTGGTGGTTTAGGGGAAAGTGTAGCCAGAACTTTAGCTGAGCATCAACCTGCTCCACAGGAATTTATCGCTACAAAAGATACTTTTGGTGAAAGCGGTACTCCTGAACAGTTAATGGAAAAATATGGTCTAAATGCCGAAGCTATTGTAGCTGCTTCAGAAAAAGTCATAAAACGTAAATAAAAGCTAAAAAACGTTAAATAAATATAAAACAAAGCCTTTTAAAATGATTTTAAAAGGCTTTGTTTTTTTATACCAAAATTTTACCGCTTAAATTGCGTTTTATAACTAACTAATAATTTATATCATGAAAAAAGTTTTAATCATTATGTTGTGCCTTGCCACTACTGGAATATGGGCACAATCAACCGAATTTGGTATTAAAGGAGGTTTAAATTATGGATCTACCGGAGATATCGATAACTTTTCAGACGCAAGGGAGGACTTCCCAGATATTACTAATGGAGAAAGAAAAGCAGGTTACCATTTTGGAATATTCGCAAATTTTGGAATTTCTTCATTTTTCATCCAACCAGAACTTGTTTATACCAAACTAACTACAGATTATGGGGCTTTCGACTATAACCTGGACAAAATAGATTTACCCTTATTATTAGGTGTCGATATTCTTGGCCCGTTAAATATTAAAGCCGGCCCTTCATTTCAGTATATCACCAATAACGAGATCGAGAATGGCTCTTTTAAAATTAGCGATGTAGAAAACGATCTTACCGTTGGCTATCAATTGGGAGCCGGTTTAAATTTAGGCAATTTAGGGATCGATGTAAGATATGAAGGTGCATTTACAGACAATACTGCTTTTAGAGAAGAGGCCAGCGATAACTTCGGTATAGACTCCAGGCCTTCGCAATGGATCCTTAGTTTATCTTTAGCGCTTTAAATAGTCACAAAGCAATGTAATAGCAGAAAATCAAGAATCGTAGAGTGACAATGAAGTATGAACTGGAAACGTTTTTTTATAAATTAAAGGCATTGTGATAATCCTCATGCCAGAGCATTATAAGCCTGTGCAGGTATCAATAAAAAAGCTCCTTTTAAAAAACTAAAAGGAGCTTTTTTATTGGTGAAACATATATTATTCTTCTTCTACCGGCTGAAAATAATCAGCATCCAGATAATTAGGTGTACCATTATTATTAGTATCTGGAAAAGTTATAGTACCATCGGCGTTGATAATGATTTCACGCCTTGTTGCTAAACCATCTCCGTCATCATCTGGATCGGAGTGATTTGGCAACCCATTTTCATCAGTATCATCATCATATACATCTCCATCTCCATCAACGTCTTCCATCCAGCTTGGAACACCATCCCCATCATGATCAGCTTCATTAACATTCAATAAATGAAATGTAAAAATTAATGGACTATAAGCCTTTCCCCCTTTTGGAGTATTAAAATACCCCAATCCAGAAGGAGTAAATAAAGCACCTATTCCATAATCGTTAGACCATTCTATCGTATTATCGGGATTTACACTATAATTTGAAGCGCTTTTAAATTCAGTTAAAGATTCTCTAAAAGCTGGGATTACTCCCCCTTCTCTATAAATTTGTCGTTGCCCTACACTATTAAAGTTTGCGTAAAGATAACCAATGAGATCAAACCAAACTGGTGAATTAATATTATTATCAAAAACCTCAGCATTCAGCAATTCTCCTTTATACCTTACGTAGGTAGAATCTGTAAAATGTGGTTTTTCCCCTGCACCTTCTCTAACTTTTAGCACATAGAGATTGTAATCTATTTCAGTTTCATTCACCTTATAAGTCACTTTTTTCGTCTCCAAAAGCGGTGATTCCAAAATAGATTTTTTATCACTGTTTTCTCCAGCAATGGTATCAAACACAATATTATAATCAAAATCTGGAGTGGGATTTTCAAATTCCTCGTAATTATAAAAATGCGTTGTTAAATATTCTACAATACTATCATCATCTATTACGGCCTGTTCCCGCTCATCCCTCAGTTCTACCGGCTCAACTCCGCCATCATCATCGTCATTACAGCTAGTGAAAATAAGGCCGGCCAAAGCAATTCCGGCTAAAAAATATTTGTTTAATCGCATTGTCTCGTTTTTTAAGGGCGCAAGATACAATAATCTTGTATTTTTGTTTATGATTATAGAACAGTTTTAAGGACCATTTATTATGAGAGTTGATAAATTTGTATGGAGTGTACGGTACTTTAAAACCCGAAGCATTGCCACCAATGCCTGCAAACAAGGCAAGGTTAAAATGAACGGTAGTAACATGAAACCCTCTAAAGAGGTTTTCCCCGGTGATAGATTGCTAGTACGAAAAAATCAGATAGACTATCAGTTAGAGGTATTAGACCTTCCACCCAGCCGGGTAGGCGCAAAACTGGTCACTATTTATATACAAGACCACACGCCAAAAGAAGCTTTTGAAAAATTAGACCTTCTAAAATATTCTAAAGAGTATTACCGAAAAAAAGGAACCGGAAGGCCTACAAAAAAAGACCGCCGGGACATCGAAGACTGGTTTGATAATGCCGGTGATACTGAAAATAAAGATCAAAATACTTAATCGCGTTTACATGAAAGAAAAGGTTCAGATTTTAAATCATGCTGAAATCGCTCAAAAAACCAAGCGTATCGCATTTCAGATCTACGAAAATAATATTAATGAAAAAGAGATTGTTCTTGCCGGTATTGCCCGTAAAGGTTTTAAACTGGCAAAAAGAATCCAGGCCGAATTAGAAAAAATTTCCCCGCTTCAAATTATTCTTTGTGAGGTAAAAGTAGATAAACAACATCCGTTGAATACTATAACCACCTCTATTCCGCCAGAAAAGTATAGCGATAAATCAATTGTTCTGGTAGACGATGTTTTAAACTCGGGCACCACATTAATCTATGGCGTACGCCACTTTTTAAACGTACCACTAAGACAATTTAAAACAGCCGTACTGGTTGACCGTAATCACAAAAAATATCCTGTAAAAGCCGATTTTAAAGGTATCTCTCTATCTACTTCTTTAAACGAAACAGTAAAGATCACTTTTGAAGAAGGGAATGACAGGGCCGAGCTTGTTTAATCGAGCTTCGCTTTTATTTTTTCCAAAATCATTGTGGGTGTGGCATGATCTACATCCACAATGATTTTAGATTGATTATAATAATATGCTCTTTCAAAAAGATGTTTTCTTATAAACTCTTCCAACTGCTCTTTTGTATCAAGGTGGCTAATTACTGGGCGGTGTACTTTTTCTAAAAACAATCGTTGCGTTAATTGTTCTACCGAGGCTTTTAAGTACACAGTTATATTTTCAGGATCTGCTTTTATCAATTCAAAGTTATTTCCGTAGCATGGCGTTCCACCTCCAAGTGAAATAATCATATCTGAATTTGAAGCCAAAATATCCTTTAAAATGTCATTTTCCAGTTTCCTAAAATATAATTCTCCTTTTTTTTGAAAAATTTCATGAATACTGGTGCCTTCCATAATTTCAATCTGATCGTCCATATCAACATAGGGGTAACCCATTGAATCAGAAAGCATTTTACCAATAAGGGATTTTCCAGATCCCATATAACCATTCAGGAAAATTTTCATAGTCTAGCCGTTTTTTTCAAGTTAATTTTTACTGAAAGCAAATTTAATTTAAAATAAGCTTGAAAAATAAAAAATTGATTATATATTTGCACCCGCATTCGCAAAATGACGGATGTATAATTTAATGATCTGGTAGCTCAGTTGGTAGAGCATCTCCCTTTTAAGGAGAGGGTCCTGGGTTCGAGCCCCAGCCAGATCACTTTTTGTTCTTATTTTTTATTTAATATATTTTTGATCTGGTAGCTCAGTTGGTAGAGCATCTCCCTTTTAAGGAGAGGGTCCTGGGTTCGAGCCCCAGCCAGATCACTAATGATATGGGTGGGCGAGAAATTTATCTTGAGCGAAACCGAAAGAAGCCCCATCTAGATCACTTTTTTATTTTGAAGTTCTCCACTTTTTTGAAGATATTAAAGCCCGTTAAATTTTTAATGGCGCATTTGCCCAGGTGCTGGAATTGGTAGACAGGCATGGTTGAGGGCCATGTGTCCATTAGGGCGTATGGGTTCGACTCCCATCCTGGGCACTTTACACTTCTATTTTCCAAAATTTCTTTAGTTAACTATTCATTTAATGGATCAATCCTAATTGTTGTGTTTAGGCAAAAATTGTGGTTAATCTGTACAGGAAGATTTCTATGCATACGGCTAAGTATCAGAATCGGAATTTTATACACTTCTAGCAATGCCAATAAAGTAAATTCAGAACTAACATCACCGTTGCTAATTCACGAAAGCTATTATATTTGCGCTCTGAACATTTGATATGCCTAAAACCTTATTATTAATTTGCTTA
>Ga0208014_1000218_pt1 | contig 31573 bp, 31 predicted proteins | sample 25_taG_FD_184099 | JGI IMG/M metagenome (GOLD analysis project Ga0208014, IMG submission 184099) | Marine viral communities from Cariaco Basin, Caribbean Sea - 25_WHOI_OMZ (SPAdes) (version 2) | ecosystem: Environmental > Aquatic > Marine > Oceanic | place: Caribbean Sea: Cariaco Basin...
CATTTTTGTGGTCAGGTGACTATAGCTAACCCTCTATAAGAGAGCCACAGTGTTAACCTCGCTTGAAGTATGACATATACATCCGCACTCAGTTGCCTTGTATCTCTTTTAAATTGAATCAACTATAGCAAGCATTAAAAAAGCCCTGCAGTTGCAGGGCTTTTTTAACATTAAGTCTAAGGTGTATCCTAAAACGGAATATCATCATCTACAGGGCCATCTGGCATTGCTGTAGGCTTAGATTGTGCAGGTTTCTGTGCTGGCTGATTGAACTGGTTTTGCTGAGCAGGCGCTTGATTATTAAAGCTATTCTGACCACCTTGAGCCGCTGGTTGGTTGTAGCCGCCTTGATGTGCCATCTGATTATTTGCTTGCTGACCAAAGTTGTTCTGGTTGTTTTGACCACCTTGGTTATTATAGCCGCCACTTTGACCTTGGTTTTGACCACCAAAGCTATCTCCACCCTGACCGCCGCCAGTTTGACCATCGAGCATCTGCATTTGTTCAGCACGAATCTCAGTAATATAACGGTCTTGACCACTTTGGTCTTGGTATTTACGTGTACGCAAACTACCTTCGATGTAGACTTTGCTGCCTTTACGCAGGTATTGCGCTGCGATCTCACCTAGACGATTAAAAAGTGCGATACGATGCCACTCTGTCGCTTCTCTTTTTTCGCCGCTTTGTTTGTCTGTCCACTGCTCTGATGTCGCAACCGAGATATTGGTTACGCTACCGCCATTGCTGAATTGGCGTGCCTCAGGATCTGCTCCGAGGTTACCGATGATGATAACTTTATTGACTCCGCGCATGATACCGTCCTTTTACTTATGAATAATTTAATAAACTGTTTTAATCGTTATCTGATAGCGTCAGTTGATACTATCAATTGTATAATTTTACTTTAACCAATTTTTATCGAAATATCTATAGGCCACCTATGGTGCACGTCAGTCTATGTCGCTTAGATACTCTATCTTGATATACTATATTGATACTCTAGTCGATATTGTAGAGTTCAATAAATGATAGGTAATAGATAAATATGCTGCTATTTTGCCATTTTAAACTATTAAAGAACACCGTCTACCTTTATCGATATTGAATAGCACCTAACTTATTATCAAGTAATTTAGAGATTTCTAGTTAGCACCAGAAGGCTTGCGATGCATGCTCAATGTCACGCTACCCAGCTCTACGCCAAATTTTTTCATCACTGAGCGATTGAGCATGGCATCCTCATTGATAAGATACATCCAATCATCAAAATTCACTTTGTAGATTTTGTCCTCGACAGGTAACTCTAATAAGTAATTCCAGTGCAACGTATTGCCAACCACCTGTCCTGTTGCCTCGCCAATGACATCACCTGCGACACCTTTCCAGCTGCCATCTTTCTGCTCAGTCAGACGCCATATACGCTGCGATTTTGTGCCATCTGCCCACGAGAATTTCTCGTTTAGGACAATGACATCATCTCCCTCATGGGTTGCATCAATATCAACATAAAAGCGCTTTTTGACTTCGCCATTTCGACCTTGGAACATACCCCAACCATCGATTTGACCCGAAAAAAACTCATGCATGTCGAGCGTTGGTGTAGTGTTCTGATAGGCCTGAATATTTTGTGTGGCACAACCAGAGGTTAGCAGTATGGCCAATAGACCAAGACCTACGGTTAACTTGGCTATTGAGCGATGCGCCTTCTTTTTACCCTCAATGACATTACCAGACAACATCTTAAATTTACTCATATTAATTCCTTTTAAATAGAGATAAATAGTTAGTTTCTATTGATTGATATTGGTGGTTTATGAGACTGCTGTCTGTGCAATTTTTGCTATTTGGCTTTATTTCTATATAAAAACATAAGTCTAAAGCTGTTATATATCATATTAAATATCTAGCGGACTTTGCGCCAAACTCGATAGCTGCTGACGTGAATCATCCGTCAACTGTGTCTTATCTAACTTCAAATAAGCGACTTGCTCTTTTGCCATGACGACCAACTCATCAACACCATCTACTGCCAGCATTTGTCGTGACCAGTCTTGGATATTGATGTCTTTGGGAATAGTAACCGTCGTGCTCGATAGATAAGGTGGCTGAGAAATGGGAATAATGATAAGCAGTGCGGCACCCATAATAATAGCCAGTATGCCCCACGCCAACAAATTAGGCTGGCCTAATAACAGACCACCCATTGCCCCGCCTACAAATGCACCAAAGAACTGACTAGAAGAGTTAAGCCCCATCGCGGTCGCTTTATTAGCGACTGGTGCACGCTTAGATATCCATGAGGGAATCGTCGCCTCAAGCAGGTTAAAGCCCATAAAGTACAGCAGCAAGCCCAATATAATACCAATACCGACCTGACTACCAAGCGCGAGTATGGCTAAAGCGGCGGTCATTAATGCAATCGCACCCAAAAAAACCTGACGCATTTTGCGTTTCTTTTCGGCGATGATAATAAACGGTATCGCGATGGCGAAACCAATAAACAATAGTGGCAAATACACCATGCCTTGCTGACGTACTGATAAGCCAAGTACGTCACTGAGCTGGTGCGGCAATATCACAAATATCGCCGTCATCGTTAGGTGTAGCGCAAAGATACCGATATGTAAGCGGTTAAGATCGCCAATCTTGAGGACAGTGGCTAACTGTTGACCAATGGTTTTGTTATCCAAATTATGCTTAAGCACGCGCATAGGCGTCGGTACCACCACCAATAGCAGCATCGCCAAAATAGCAAATCCTGAAGTTAGCCAAAACAGCCCAGAGATACCGAGCGAGCCGACTAATAATGGACCAAAGGCAAAGGCCAGCATAATAGAGGTCGCAATCGTCAGACCCATCGTGGCCATCGCCTTGGTACGCATTTCCTCACGAGTCACATCAGCCAATAATGCCATAAGCACAGCAGAGACCGCACCACTACCCGCCAGCGCTCGACCAATAATCACTTCGTAAATATCAGTCGCATTTGCTGCAATCATGCCGCCGACAGCGAACAGTATCAATCCCAAAAAGATAATAGGCTTACGCGGGAATTTATCAGCAGCCAAACTCATCGGTATCTGAAAGATGGCCTGCCCTAAGCCATAAATACCAACGGCCAAACCAATTAAAAACGGCGTCGCGTGTGCATAATTGTCACCATAAACAGAAAATACCGGCACAATCATAAACAAGCCAATCATACGTAAGGCAAAGATGCCACCGACTCCGAGGATTGCCCGTTTCTCTACGCTATTCATACTTGCCTCACTGGTTGATCATTGCTGGTTGCTCATTGCTATCTTTCACGACTAACACTGTGCCATACCATGATTTATCACTACTGGTTTATCAAGGCATTGGCCTATAAATCAAGCCCCCTAGTATAAGACATTCGCCGTTTGGTTGCCGAGACTTTTATCTTACTGGTGCAGCAATGTATGCGCCCTCAACCCAAGCCATTCATATTACGAGATTATTTTGTTACCAAGTGCATCAGATGCACAGTGACACCTTGAATAATGCTGTCACCATGACAATAAAGTAAAACGTTGTCAGCACAATTAATGGCTAATCTGCCATATCTACGTAACGACGAACGCTTCTGTAAAATGACATTTTTGGTCAAAACCATAACAAACGATGCCTGTTACTTAACACTGATTTGATTTAGATTTGCGGTGGTGTGTCAAAAAGTATGCTGATTAAAATTTGAACAATTTTTGAAGCCTTGAAAGCCCTATAGAATCAGAGAACTTAGCATAGATTTCTTATTGACTTTTATCACCAGCATACTTTTTAGAACACCACCAGATTTGCTTAGTCCTATAAAAACAGTCATAGGAACGACAAACAATATAAAGCCAAACAACAATAGAAAATGAATAACTAGGTTGGCATAACTTTTACCTTATCAATGTATGTACCTTTTATAAAAACACTACTTATAACAACATCATAAATTTAGAATTATTCACGTTTTAACCAACCACTTTACTGATCTATATTTACTTTTAACTTGAGATATTTCCCAATCCCCTTTTAGCAAATAGGAAACCTGTAACCGATGGCACATGACCATATCGCAATACGCGGCGCACGTACTCATAATTTAAAAAACATCGATTTAGACATTCCACGAGATAAATTCGTGGTAATCACTGGCCTATCTGGCTCTGGTAAATCTTCGTTGGCATTTGACACCTTGTATGCCGAAGGGCAACGTCGTTATGTCGAAAGCTTATCGGCATACGCTCGTCAGTTCCTCTCGCAAATGGAGAAACCTGATGTCGATAGTATCGAGGGTCTATCCCCTGCAATTGCTATCGAGCAGAAATCAACCAACCATAACCCACGCTCGACCGTCGGTACAATTACCGAGATTTATGACTATTTGCGTCTGCTCTATGCACGCATTGGTACGCCATATTGCCCTGAGCACGGTGAGCCAATGGTCGCGCAGTCAGTCACCGAAATGGTCGATCAAGTCATGGCCTTGCCAGATGACACCAAGATTATGATCTTGGCACCCGTCATTCGTGAGCGTAAAGGTGAGCATACCGTCTTGCTTGAGCAGCTGATTGGGCAAGGCTTCGTCCGTGTACGCGTTGATGGTGATGTCTATGATACCGACGAGCTACCGACGTTGGATAAGAAGAAAAAACATACCATCGAAGTGGTGGTCGATCGCTTTAAAGTCCGTGACGACTTGGGCAACCGTGTCGCTGAGAGCTTAGAAACAGCGCTACGTCTAGGCCAAGGGCTAGTCACGCTACACTTTATGGATGGTAATCCAAAAGAAGGCGGTGACGAAAACCAAGTCATGTCAGCCAAGCACTCATGCCCTGTCTGTGATCGTGCGGTACCTGAACTTGAACCACGCATGTTCAGTTTTAACAATCCATATGGCGCGTGCCCAATCTGTGATGGCCTCGGTAAACGTCAATATTTCGCCGCTGAAAAACTGATTACTCATCACGAGAAGTCACTTAACCAAGGCGCAATCAATGGTTGGGACAAGCGTCATGCATACTATTTCGGTTTGCTTAGCACTGTCTGTAAGCATTTCAAAATCGATATGGATGCACCGTGGCAGGACCTGTCAAAAGAGCAGCAAGACCTCATCATGCATGGTTCTGGTAAAGAAAAGCTGACCTTTAACTTTACCGATGAGCGCGGTCGCAAAACGAATAAGACTGTACCATTTGAAGGCGTGCTTCCCTACCTAGAGCGTCGTTATGCCAAGACGCAAAGTAACCTCGTCCGTGATGAGTTGGCTAAATATCTGGCTGATACCACTTGTAACGTCTGTGACGGCGCGCGCCTGAATGAAATCTCACGCAACGTCCGTGTTGATGATCAGACCATTGCAGAAATCGTTAAGCTATCTATCGGTGATGCGGCTGACTATTATAAAACGCTGAAGATTGGCGGTCACAAAGGCGAAGTTGCCGAAAAAATCTTTAAAGAGATTAATGAGCGTCTAAACTTCCTTGTGAGCGTTGGGCTTGATTATTTGACCCTTGCTCGCTCTGCCGAAACACTATCGGGCGGTGAAGCACAGCGTATTCGTCTAGCCAGCCAAATCGGTGCAGGTTTGATGGGTGTCATGTACGTACTTGATGAGCCATCAATTGGTCTGCATCAGCGTGACAATGATCGCCTGCTAAAAACCCTAACGCGCTTACGTGACTTGGGTAATACGGTACTGGTCGTTGAGCATGATGAAGATGCGATTCGCCAAGCAGATCACGTCATCGATATCGGCATCGGTGCAGGCGTACATGGCGGTCATGTCATCGCTCAAGGTACGGTCGATGACATCATGGCAAACAAAGAATCGCTGACTGGACAATATATGTCTGGTAAGAAAAAAATCGAGATTCCAACTGTGCGTCATAAAGCTAAAACCATCGATGTAGAAGTCAAAGGTAAGGCCAAAGCCAAAAAAGTCCCAATGACCATCGAGCTAAAAGGCGCGTCAGGTAACAACCTACATGATGTGGATTTGACCATTCCTGTTGGTATCATGACTTGTGTGACTGGTGTCTCAGGTTCGGGTAAATCAACGTTGATTAACCGTACGCTTATGCCATTGGCAGCGACTCAGTTAAACAATGCCTCAACGCTGATTGCCGATAAGTTTGAAAGCATTAGCGGTCTTGAGCATTTGGACAAAATGGTCGATATCGATCAAAGTCCAATTGGTCGTACGCCGCGCTCAAACCCAGCGACTTATACAGGCGTGTTTACCCCTGTGCGTGAGATGTTTGCCCAGACCCAAGAAGCGCGTGCTCGTGGTTATAAGCCTGGCCGCTTTAGTTTCAACGTAAAAGGCGGACGCTGTGAGATGTGCCAAGGTGATGGTCTTATCAAAGTTGAGATGCATTTCTTACCAGATATGTATGTGCCCTGTGATACCTGTGAAGGCAAGCGCTACAACCGTGAGACGCTAGAGATTCACTATAAAGGCAAAACCATCGCTGATGTGCTTGATATGACCGTTGAAGATGCCGTTGAGTTCTTCTCAGCCATTCCAGCCATCTATCGTCGTCTGCAAGCATTGATGGATGTCGGTCTCAGCTATATTCGCTTGGGTCAGTCTGCACCAACACTATCAGGTGGTGAGGCGCAACGTGTCAAACTGGCGCGTGAGCTTGCCAAGCGTGATACAGGACAGACGCTCTATATCTTGGATGAGCCAACCACTGGTTTGCATTTCCATGATATCGATAAACTGCTCACTATCTTGCATGCCCTACGTGATAAAGGTAATACTATCGTGGTCATCGAGCATAACTTGGATGTCATTAAAACGGCAGACTGGGTGATTGATCTTGGCCCTGAAGGCGGTAAAGGTGGCGGCATGATCATCGCTGAAGGTACGCCTGAACAAGTGGCTGAAGTCAAAGAATCCTACACGGGTATATTCTTAAAGCCGATGCTTGAGCAAGGTATGAAAGAAGTCAGCTAATACCGTTAGTCATGATTGATAAAAGGCCACTCTTTATAGGATGGCCTTTTTATTGGGTGGAATAAAGCTATGCGCGAACCGCAAATCTAAATTGATATGCGTGTATAAACCCTCAAACTCTATTGCTTCGTTACGTTACCTTTCTTAATATTTATTAAATATACTTAAAAGTTAAATGTATTAATATTTAAGGGGTTAGATATGACGCGTAAACGCATACGATATAGAAACAACTGGTTAATAACGATATAACCCTCACAAATTGCGTTACTCACTTTTGTACGACCTCTAAAACTTTTAAGGACTTCTTATGAAAAAATTACTATTTATTGTCTTAGCATCTACTGTTGGCGTTAGTGCCTGTGCGTCAAGCGGCACATCAAATGGTGCAAGCGATCGCAACCATCAAAGACCTGCGATGTCAGCGGATATGAAGCAAGCCATGGATGATTGTGCTCAACGAGCTGGCGTGAAAATGTCTAAAGAGAGTCGTCCAAGCCAAAGTGATATGAAAAAGATGGAAGCCTGTATGACTGCAAAAGGGTATAAAAAACCTGAAGGACATGGCCAAGGCCGTCCGCAATAACTAGCATTTTTTACATGACTGATGATGAAAGGCTACTCTTTAGGGAGTAGCTTTTTATTATCGATTTTTACTTCCTCAGGTAACATTCTGAATTTAGAAACAGTATATGAACAAATTCTAAACATACTAAAAAACCGAATTTTTCTTTACTTTACCAAATAATTCTAGTGGTTTTCTTTCACTTCGTTTACTAAGTTTATCTACATAACCTTCTTCCATATTTAGTCGATAAATATCTGGACTTTCTAAAAACTCCAACCAGCCTTCTTTCATCCATCTTTCGATTACATCTTTACCCATTATCCAAATTAAGTTGGCAAGCTGTGCATGTGGAGAGCCAAAATAATAAATAATTAAATTTATAGAAGGTTTCGGGCCTTGGTTAAAACTAAACATTTCTTTAATATAATCGCTGTCAGAAGAGTCTAAAGAATGTCCCCAAAGATATATTTCAATTATTTCATTTAAACCAAGGGTATTAGTCCCAAATTTTTCCTTCTCTAGACTAGTTATATCAGGATTACCTCCTAGAAATTGATAGTCCGTACTATTGACCAGCTTTTGATAATATTTTACGAACCCATAGGCCTTTTCTTCTACTAGAATCTTATTTTCTAAGGCAGATATACCTAACACTATTGTATTAGTATTATTGCCTACAGCTTTTCCATGTAAAAATTGTATATGATTATGGTTGTAGAGTCTCTCTACAGTAGAAGAATAATTAAAGCTATAGATGGTGCATTCATCTTTCGATAAAACTTTAGGTAAAGCTAATTTTTTTTTAGGTTTGAATGTGTTGATAAATTCGATATATGTAGAAAATATCCCAATAAAATCGTTCCATTGATTGATCAAGTTTGAGAATATTTTACTCGTATTAACATGGACAGCGCGTTTATAGTAATACTTAATAAATTCTTTATTTAGGGTAAGTTTATCTCTATCAATTTGCTCTTTTTCAATAATATTAAACCGCCACAGTATTCCGTAAAGAGCAAGGTGCTTTCTAGACATTTTCTCTGTTATCAATCTTGCTTGTAAAAAAGCTTCCGTCTTATCTGTCCGCGTAATAAAACTTCGATCATCCTGTTCGATTTCTTCTAATAAAACACACACTGAATTTAATAATTTTTCAACTTCATTTTCAAAATCTATCCAAGTATCTATTCCACTATCAACCTGACTTTTGAAGAACTGGAACCAGCCATTATCAATCAACTTATACTTCAAAATATCTACTTTCTGTGCTGTTATTTCTAGTTCTTCTATCTTATATAGCTCTTTACATTTAACTAAAATATAATCTTCACTATCTAAAAAGTCTTTATATAGATAATCAAATGACAACGATCTATCTGATGGGGCTTTTTCTACTACTTTCATTGTATGAATAAAGTGCTCATATTTCGTTGGTAAGAAATGAGCTAGGTCAAAGCCATTACCAACTATCAATATTCTTTCTCTAACAGTCATTGAATTTCTCTTAATTAGCCTATGGTGGGCACTTGTTTCTCAGTTTAGCAAACCGTAGCTTAAGTACTATATATATTTTGCCCATAGACTGGATAGAGCTTGCAAAACTCGACAATACTATCAGTCTATTTTCAATATTCCATACTTGCTCTGAGACGAAGTTTAGCCGCGATTTTATCTACAAAGACACCTCCAATTAAATAAACTCCCGCTCAACATTCATCACCCGTGCATCTACCGTACGTTCTAGTTTTTCCTCAATCTGGCTACACTGCGACTCGACCTCACGTTTCGACAGGCCAACGATCACAAACGTCCATTCGCTGACATCATGGCGCGCGCGGCCGCCGCTTTCACAGACCGCGACACTTGGCGTATTGCCAAAGCGCGCGTGCAAGCCACCCATCCGTTGACGCTTTTCTTTTAACGAACTACAGCCGGGCAATGAAAACGTCAGTGTTAAAATAGCGATATGCATTTTATGCTCCTTGCCAAAAAAGCTTATACTGTATCGTATCACTTAATAGTTTTTCTGATAATGCCTACGCGTCAGCTTCTAGACCCTTTATAATAGTGTGATAACACCAACCAACGTGCGTATCTAATCTATGACCTCTATCAGCTACGTAAAGCAGCAGCACATTACTCGACTATGCGTGCGCTGCGGATTACTCCTTATGCAGTATGGCGCTGAGTCTGCCGTGGTGGTGGACTTATCCAAACGCTTGGGGCTTGCCTTGGGGATGAACAGCGTCGAATGTTCGCTCAATTTTAACGCCATTACCCTGACGACTATCTGTGACGAACGCTGTATCACCACCACCAGAGACACGATCAATCAAAGTATCAATGTCAATCTGTTGGTCCAAATCCAGCAAATCGTTAATAAAACTGAAGCCACTGTCGATAGTACCGATTTGATTGACCGCACTACCCTTGCCTTTGATGAGTTGGATAAGACCGTGTATCCAACGTGGCTAGTCAGTCTGTTTGTTGGTGCATCTTGTGCCGCATTTGCTTACTTGAATGGCGGTAGTTGGTCGATTACGGCGGTGACTTTCATCGCTGGTATGGTGGCGATGTTTACTCGTATATATTTATCCAAGCACCACTTTAACCCTTTTATCACGGTCATTGTGACCGCATTTATCGCTTCACTGATTGGGGCGACGACCTACTATTTTGATATTGGTAATAATGCCGATATCGCTGTGGCTTCCAGTGTATTGCTATTGGTGCCCAGCTTTCCTTTGATTAACTCTTTGTCCGATATCCTAAAGGGCTATGTCAATATTGGCGTTGGGCGTGCGGTCTTTACCTATATGCTCACCTTATCCGCGTGCGTCGGTATCGTGATGGCATTGGTTTTACTTCGCATACAGCACTGGGGGTTTTAAGATGTGGTTTATTAAAACCGTCGTACTGTCTTGTATCATTACCCTTGGTTGGACGCTAATGTTTAGCGTACCCAAACGCTATATCTTGCCGTGTTTACTGATGACCGCATTTGGCTTTGGGTTAAAGACAGCGCTCGTTTATCAACACATTCATATCGTGGTTGCTAGCTTTTTTGGCGCGATGCTTGCTAGCTTTTTGGGCGTGTATTTTTCTAAGAAATATACTCTACCTCCCAAAGCGCTCATCTCGCCCAGTGTCATCTGCATGATGCCTGGTATCGCCGCCTATAAGGCGATGGTCAGTATGGTACAGATCGGCTATTTTGGCTTTTCAGATGAGTTATTTAGCCAAATGATGGTGTACTTGTTCGAAGCGTTATTTGTCACCTCGGGATTGGTACTTGGCTTGTCTATTCCAGGGCTGTTATTTTATAGACGTCGTCCTATTGTATAAATGGGTTTAAGTAGATTTAAATATCTAGATGCTAGGCTTTTCTTAACCAAGCACCGTTTGTAGTCAAGCGATTCAACATACGCTAACCATAAAAAACTTGTAAGATGAATGATAAGACCCATTACAGTAGAGTCGGAAACAGCACCAATAGCAACTTAATAAAGAGACCGTATTATGACCAAACATTATGACTATATCTCTATTGGCGGCGGTAGCGGCGGCATCGCCTCACTCAACCGTGCAGCAAACTATGGCAAAAAGTGCGCTATTATCGAAGCCAACCAATTGGGCGGCACGTGTGTGAATTTGGGCTGCGTTCCCAAAAAGGTCATGTGGTATGGCGCGCAAGTAGCTGAAGCCATCCATAAATATGCGCCAGATTATGGTTTTGATGTTGAGTTAAAAGGTTTTGACTTCCAAAAACTGGTACAGAGCCGTCAACAATATATCGAAAACATTCACCGTGCTTATGATAATAACTTGGCCAAAAACGGCGTCGAAGTGATCAAAGGCTTTGCCAAATTTGTCGATACCAATACCGTAAAAGTAAATGGCGAGCTGATTACCGCTGATCATATTTTGATTGCTACCGGCGGTCATCCTATTCAGCCAGATATCAAAGGTGCAGAATACGGCATCGACTCTGACGGCTTCTTTGCATTGAATCACTTGCCAAAACGCGTGGCGATTGTGGGTGCAGGCTATATCGCTGTCGAGATCGCAGGCGTGTTAAACAGTCTGGGTGCCGAAGTGCATTTGTATGTGCGCAAACACTCGCCGCTACGTACGTTTGACCATACTATCGTAGAGACTTTGCTGATAGAAATGGAACAAGCTGGCATTAAGTTACACACCAATACCCTAATCAATGAAGTCAATAAAAATGACGATGACAGCCTGGATTTGACCACCAACGATGGCGGTGAAGACTGTATCGACACTGTCGACTGCTTGATTTGGGCGATTGGTCGCGCGCCATCAACAGACGGTATCAACCTGCAAGTGACAGGAGTTGCCACGACTGAGACGGGTAAAATCAAAGTAGATAAGTTCCAAAATACCAATGTCGATGGTATTTATGCGGTTGGCGATATCATCGAAAACAGCGTAGATCTAACGCCTGTAGCGATTGCCGCTGGTCGCCGCTTATCTGAGCGTCTGTTTAATAATAAACCCAATGAGCACTTAGACTATACATTGATACCAACGGTGATTTTTACTCACCCGGCTATCGGTACGATTGGGCTGTCTGAAATCGATGCGGTAGAACGCTATGGCAAAGAAAACATCAAATGTTATACCTCAAGCTTTACCGATATGTATAGCGCGGTCACTCAACATCGTCAAAAATGCACCATGAAGCTAGTATGCTTGGGCAATGACGAAAAAGTCATTGGTTTGCATGGTATTGGTTTTGGCGTCGATGAGATGATTCAAGGCTTCGCAGTCGCTATCAAAATGGGCGCGACTAAGGCTGACTTTGATAATACCGTTGCCATTCATCCAACTGGCTCGGAAGAGTTTGTGACGATGCGTTAATATGTGCGTTGATTTGATAATTTGATAGTCGTACTAAGCAATTTATTATAAAGGCTACTCTTGAAGGAGTCGCCTTTTTTGCTAGGTTTGAGGACTATATCTCGCTTTAACGAATTACTTCAATATTCTTTATTTTACTCTGACATTCTTAAACTGAACGACATTATCTAAACTGCCAAGCACGCTTTTAGGTTGCGGTTTTAACTGAACCGTATCATTAGGTAGTTTTACCGTGATGCCTTGATTATTAATTTTATAAAGTACAGGTCTGTTGGTGAAGCTCAGTGTTTTCTTTGTTTTATCATAGTCAAACTGTCCTTCATAAAGCAGCTCAATTCGGCCCTCCTCATCTGCAAAAGCATAATATAATTGCTCGCTGCCATCTTTATACTGACTATCGAGCACCATTTTTTTATCATTATCTACTGTCAGCATATAGATATAGGGAAATGGGTTTTCTGCTTGTTCGACATAAGGTGGTAGCATTTCATAGTTCTCGACCTTCATTTTGCCCTTGATCTTTTTGCTTTCAGTAATAGATAGCAGGCTTCTGTTATTCCACTCCTCCTCAATGATACGGACAACGACTGGTTCATCGTTGATCACCTTATACTCTGAAAACTGATGCCACGCAGCACCGCTTTTGGTCATAGTGTTCAAGGTTTCACTGTCTTTATCGATGCCAAAAAAACCACAGTATCCCTGTGCCAGATCCGTAAATCCATCACTATGAATGAAAGTATTATCCTTTTTTAGATAGACTTGGTAAGAAGGTCCACCATAACAGCCATTGCGTCCATCTCTTAGTGCTAAGTCCTTTTGATTATCAAAATTAAAGTCATCGTATATCAGTACGCTATGCTCGCCATAATACCTATTGGCAATATTAGCGCTAATTTTGTCGCTTAGTTGACGCTCTTTACTGTTGTCCAACTCATATTCAATATCGAGACTAGCAGGCTGACTAATCATGGTTTGCCCAGTTTTTGCATTGATAACCTTAATAATACTATTTGACTCGCCATCTTCATCCTCTGTTGGGATAATGATGGCAGAGTAATCGTCAGAAAACTCTTCAATTTGATAGTGCTGATTTGAAGCTTGAGCCGTAGCTGACAATGTTGACGTAAACACGAGGAAGCCACTTGCTATTGTCGTTGCTCTGAATGCTCTTTTAAACAAGACCTTAGATAGAATATTGCTAGACATTGCGTACTCCTTATTCGCTTATTTTTTATTATCATAGGCCTTCTAGAACAATATAGACCACTGATTAGCTCTTGTTAAGCAAAAAAAAGGCGCTACTTAAGCGCCCTGTTTATATCATTAATTTAAGCAGTTTTATAAACCACTATGGCGTCAATACCCATTCGCCATTGACATCACTGACCTTAAAAGCGCCGCTATCAGTACGACTATTGCCACCGATGGTTTGCGTGACATCAGCGGTACACAGATAAGTGTTGTCACCCTCAGTCGTATCACAGCTGACATTGTCTACGCTCTCAAGCGTTGGCATCATACCTGCCATCATGCCGCTCACAGCTTTTGCCATCTCATCATCACCCGCTTGCACCATTGCATCGTCCATGATGCTATTGGCCTTGACATACTGCGTCTGAATCAGCTCTTCTACATCACTATCAGAGGGGCCGCTCGAGCAAGCGGCAAAGAGCGGTGTCAATACAGCGATAATTGCTAATTTTTTTATACTTCTCATCATATTCTCGTTTCGATTAGGTAGTGCTCAAAGTATACCTAAACACCCTTTAAAACCCAACATAATTTCTTTGTCAATAGCACTGCTTTTTATAGCCTTTTATCTTTGCTAGTATCTTGCTCTTTTTATGCCTTAGCCTCAAGTGACTTGCAGACAGTTCAATATCCTTGCTGTTATTATGCCAGTATTCTAATAAACGATAAGAGAGTTGCAAGATGGTAGCCGTCTACCTTTATATTTTACCTGTTGGCATAGGCATTATGACTTTAGCAGCAAGTTTATTGTTCTTGTTTGCATTTTTGATGTCTGACGACCCAGCAACGCGCTTGCCTGCTTTTAACTGGTTCAAGCGCTTAATCATTGTGGCGTTTATCTTGCTCAGCATTGGGCTGTTTATGACTTTTGGTCACTTTTGGGGCGCATAAAGCAAAGTCCGCTGTTATGCGTTAACGATTTTCTCAAGCTCCAATAGCACTAAGTCATCGCGCTTAGGCTCGCCATTATTGCCATCGACAGGAAACGGCATACTATTACCATTTAGCTGATAACCGCGGCGCTGATAATAAGCCAAAAGCTCAGGACGATGACTTAGTATAGACATAGTCAGACGGCTAGGCTGATTAAGTGACTGTAAATGGCGATCTGCAAAGGTCTCAGCCGCTTGTAAAATCACGTTCCCAACACCCTTCCCTTGTAGCACAGGATGTACCGCAAACATGCCGATATAGGCTTTTTTATTTGAGTCAGCATCGGTTTTAATATCGACAGCGATACAGCCAAGTATCTCACCCGTCTCATCTCCATCACGGTCGCCTGTTGTGGTTTTCGGATAAACAAAATAATAGTGATTAGGGTCATTGATAACAGCAGCGAGCTCCGCTGATGTGGTCCTGATACCGCCGATTAAGTCGGCCTCATTGGTCCAGCCCGCTGTCTCGCGATAGCAGCAGTTCAATAACTGCTCAAGTGCGCCAATATCCTCTAATGTCGCTTCACGCAAAAATACCGACTCTTTATCAAAATGGTCTGTTTTCATATTGCTGTTATTTATATTGTTTTCGCTCATATTATAATTTTTCCTTTTTCACTCATATAAAAAAACTGACTTAGATCGCTAAGTCAGCTTAAATACTAATACTTATTGTTTGATAGTACTAGGGCGATAATGCATGCGCCTGCTCAATAATATCAAACCCTGCATTAAGCTGCGCGCGCGTCGGTGCGTGACCACGGCGTAATAGCTCGGAGAAGGCAACCAGCTCTTTATCACGTCCAAGCGTACTTGCTGCACTAGCTCGTGTATCCTCTCCTTCATCATCGAAGTAGTATTCGATATAATCATGCATATCTGGCGTACCAAATAGGATATTGTGATCTGGTGTCTCGGCATGACCGCTATAGCGTAGGCTCTTACCATATTGCATGGTCCAAAAAAACGGAATACGCGCCTCTAATGAGTCAACACTGTTATCATTTAGGATTGCAGCTGCCGTGACCATGCCATGCTGCAGCGCCACGCGCCAATGCTCGATACGCATGCGACCCATCTGATTGCTGGCTTTTGCAATATCACCCAGCGCGTAGATGCCATCGCGCAGCTGTAGATGCGCATCGACTTGTACACCATCTGGATCGTTAACTTCGCTCAATATCTCTGTACGTGGAGACACGCCAGTACCCAATATCACGATATCAGCATCAATATGCTCACCATTCGCCAGCGTGACACCGCCTACATTTGAGAAAGACTGGTTATTGTTATCTCCATCCTTATCTACTTGACGGTCAATCTTAGTAATTTCATTGACGGTTGCGTCAAACACAAAATTGATGCCCTTCTCTTCATGTAATTTAACTAAGGCGTTACTTACCGTTTCAGAGACAATATTGCCCATCACACGGCTACCTTGACCAATCACTGTGATAGAAGCTGTCGTGCCTGCTTGTGCTAATGCCGAAGCGGTCTCCATACCGATAAAACCTGTACCGATGATCACCACACGCTGGTCATGACTGGCCGCTTTAATTAATTTGGCATCACTCATGCTACGTAGCGTATATACACCATCTATCTCAGCACCTGTAATAGGTGGCAAGCTTGGTTTAGCGCCAGTGGCGACAACCAAGAAATCTGCGGTTTGTCGCTCGCTGTTGCCATCATCATCTTCGATGACGACGGTCGCTTCATTGAGTAGCACTTCGCTAACCGTTTGGTTGAGGCGTAATTCAATATTGTTGTTACTTGCCCAGTCAGCACCGCCCAACAGCAGCTTATCCTCGTCCATCTTACCTGCCAAAAACGCTTTGGATAATAAAGGACGATTGTAAGGAGCTTTATCCTCTTTACTAATCAACGTAATCTTGCCGCCATAGCCACCCTGACGCAACTGGTCGGCTGTCATAAATCCTGCACCGCCACCACCAACGATAATAGTATGGGTATCAGTCAATTTATCACTTTCGATCTGCCCCGTTATCTGAGCTGAGGTATCGACTGTCAGATTATCACCATCATGAGTCAGCTCATACTGGGTCAAGCCTTTTGTCGCTATCGGCTCTAATAGTGAGCCATCGCGACTATCAAAAGTTGCATGATGCCAAGGACAAACTACCCGATTGCCACAGCGTAATCCATTACCTAAGTCTGCACCAGCATGTGGGCACTTACCATCGAATGCACGGAACTCATCGTCATCGCGAGTGATTAAAATGATACTATCGTCTTCTTGCTTATACGACTTCATACCTCCGCTTGGGATATCCGCTTTACTGATGGTGACTGTGTTGATCGTTGCGTCGGTCATAATGCTTCCTTAACAGTTATAATGGTGTCTAATGACAGCAGGTTGAAAATGACGGTAATCAACCAGCCAAATTCAACTTATCCTATTATTTTTAATATGCTATGCATTGATAGTAGCAAGTGCGCCTCGCACACGATGTTTTTTTGTATGTTTGCTGCGTTGCAAAACGTAATTATGCGACTTTATTTTCTGCACTCCTTTTACTTCTAATCATTATTAATAAACAAAATAAAAGACGATCTTATGACTTCTCAAGACAACCAAAACGAAATCACTACTATTTCTCAAGATAGTTTAGATAGCCAAGCTGCTACTATAAATCCAACAGCTAATGATCAAAACGTTAATGAACGAACAGCCAGTGAGAAAACAGCTAGTGAGCAAATTGACCTAGCTCATATGGATATCGCCGCTATTACAGATACTGCTAACTTGCCTCAGCCAAGTTTGCAGCCAATACAGCAAGCGACTTATAAAGCCAATGCGACTGATTTTATCGTTAATGAGCTATTGCCATTAGACTTCACTGGTGAAGGTGAGCATTTATGGCTACATATCGAAAAATCAGGCATGAATACTGCTTATCTGGCGAAACTACTGTCAGAGTGGGCAGACATTCCGTTACGTGATGTTGGCTACTCAGGGTTGAAGGATCGTCATGCGTTGACGACCCAGTGGTTTAGTTTGCGTATACCAAAGAAGCAATTGCCGCCTACTGAGTTTGCACCAGTGGACATCGGCGAAAATGAGACTGTCACTATCCTTGCACAGTACTGGCACAATAAAAAACTCAATCGCGGTACGCACCGTGCCAATCAGTTTGTTATTACTTTACGTGATATTCAGTTTGCGAGCGCTAGTGACGAAAATAATGAAAACAATGTATCACCTGAGCAACTCCTATCTGCAAAAGAGGCCGTCGAGCATCATCTAACGCGCATTGGTGAAAGTGGCGTACCCAATTATTTTGGTCCACAGCGTTTTGGTCGTCAGGGTAATAACGTCAGAGAGGCTTTATCACTGTTTGCTCGTCCACCGCGAGAGCCTCGCCCGCAACCAAAAAAGAGCAAACGTAAGCGTGCCCCGCGCGAGCAAAATACGATGGAATTGTCTGCTGCACGTAGCTTGATATTTAATGAGATATTGGCAGCACGGGTACGTAATGGCAGCTGGAACACTGGCCTAACAGGTGAAGTGTTTAATTTGGATGGTTCAGGATCGATATTTACTAGTGAAACACTAGATGATACGTTGCATGCTCGTATTGATAGCGGTGATATTCATCCAACTGCCGTGCTATGGGGTACGGGTAACGATAAAGTCATCGGTAGCGCTGCAGATTTAGAGACCGAGGTAGTACAACACAGTCCACTACTCATGCAACTAGCAACTGGATTAGAGCAGCGCGATATTAAGGCGCAAAGACGAGCGCTACGTCTACCGATTGAGGCGTTAAGCTGGGAATGGTCGGACGATCAGACACTGGTGTTAAACTTTACTTTGACTACGGGTAGCTTTGCCACAAGTGTGCTCGCAAGCTTGGTACAGCAATTAGCTTCTTGATTGGAGGGATTAATGAAACTGGCATCTAAATTGGACCAATCAATAGAATATCAGCCATACCGATAATACTTATATAGTGTTAGGGGTATGGCTGTTTATGAACGACTAGCTATTTTTGTAAAGCGATTGCTTACCGCCTTCTTTTTTAGCCCACATCTCATTTGCACTAACAACCTGATTGCGACCACGGTGTTTGGCTTCATATAAGGCCTTATCCGCGGTACTAATCAGACGCTGACAGATATCACTAGGCAGCTTTTGCATTGAGGCTATTTGGCTTTCCGCGCGCTGAGTAGCAATTGGCTTGATAAGAGGTGACGTTCGAGCGACGGTCTTTTGCTGTGTGATCGTTTTGTAGCCCTGCGCGATACAATCTCGCTCTTCATGAGTTAAGGTATATAGCCCAAAGCTTGCTGTCACATTAAAATCAGCCAGACCTTCAATCTTCATGACATGTTCAGCAATATTTAGCCGTAATTGCTCGGCAATCATCATAGCGCTATCATGCTTCGTGTCTGGTAGGACAATTAAAAACTCTTCGCCGCCATAGCGACTGATAATAGTCTTATCTGTTAACGACTGCGATAGCGTCTGCGAGATTTCAATCAGAACCTGATCACCTACATCGTGTCCATAATTATCGTTAATCTGTTTGAACCAGTCCAAATCTAACAGCATGACGCTTAAGTCTTGATATTCTCGCACAGTAGCCAAGGCATACTTCATCTTTTTCAGACCGTAGCGACGATTTTTAAGCTGAGTAAGCTCGTCCTGATTTGCATGTCGTAAGGTCTCAAATCGACTATCATCTAATACCAACAGTAAGGCACGGAACATATAGACTATAAAAATTGCTTTCGGCAGCGCTAAATATAAGTGCGTCGACCGCCAAAAAAATGCGGATGATCGCTGTAGCTCGCTGATACTATCCCAATTTAAGACGTTGTTTTCAAAAGCCAACGCAGCAACCGCATTTTCAGCAGCCATAATCTCGTTGTAAGTTAGATAGTTATGACTTTCAAGCATGGGATGAATGACAGTCAATTGGCGTAAATTAGGCAGACTGATACCAAAGTAAGGCGACATGATCGCTAATAGCATCAAGATAATATGCAGCCAAAACATACGCCAAGCATAGCGGCGCTTAATCAGCATCATGCCAAGCATAGCGCCGCCGACGAGCGACACGCCTGCAAACAGACTGCTGTACCCTATCATCACAATAACAGTAGAAATGTAGGCGGTGTAAACCAAAACCAAAGCTATCTGCCATCTACTTAAAACAATTTCGTTGTCATTGCTTGAGTGAAATAAGCCTTTAACCATGCACAAAAAGAACAGCCCGACAAAGCTAATCCCAAGCCATAATGGATATAGATAATGCATATTTACATAGGTGTTTAACGCATCTTGCTGCCACCAGACATACAAGCACCAGAACCAATGCAATGATACTTCTAACACGATAAATAAGGCCATCAGCGATGTTCGGTCAGCAGCCTGCCACTCAAAAATCATTTGAGAGATTTTGTTGTAACCTAGATGGGATATCGATACAGCCATAGAAGGGCTACCGCAGAGAGTATAAATACATTAAAAGGTATAATTGCGTTGAATATATAAGCGCTAAAATCAAAGCCAAAGCATATTATTCGCTCTGAAATTTCCATATCAAGTGTTACAAGTTCTAGCCCTATTATCAATCTATTTTACGCATTTATTTCCCAATAATTTCTCTATGAATTTAATTATGTTCACGTATCGACTCTTGGCCTTATTCATTATAATAAATAAGGCCCTATCACTATTGGAAGTAACCTTATTAGAAGTAACTGTAAAAAGTTCAATCTTACTCACTAAGCAAGCGTTGCAAAAGACTCCCAAACTCCTTGCTGATCATCATTTAAAGTAGGAACATCGCCCAAACGTCGCCAAGGCATGTTACTACCATGAAAGTCACTACCAATAGAAGCTGCAAGACCATGCTCAGTGAGGCTGCGATCAACCATTCTGCGGGTACTAATCGGCTCACTAGTGGCTGGTAGTTCACAAGCATCTCCGCCAAGCTGCGCAAACTCTTCAATCAGTTTACGCACGCGTGTCGCTGATAATTGATATCGCGTGGGATGGGCGAGTACCGCTTTGCCGCCGCAAGCATGAATCAATTCAATACCATGCTGCATCGTCAGCGCCTCGATTGCTACATAAGCAGGTTTGTTATCTGCTAGGTACTTATCAAAGGCTTTTTGAACGGTTTTGACTTCACCGCGCTCAAACAATACCTGTCCAATATGGGCGCGCCCGACTGCTTGTGGGTTACCGCCTGCTTTATCGAGCACTGCTTGCCATAGCTCGTCATAATTAATGTCTAATAATTCACTCAATTTTTCAGCGATACGCTGACCACGAGTGGCTCGACTGTCTTGCAGTTGCTGCAGCGTTGCATGCATTTTTTCGCGATCAGTAAAGTCCAGTCCAAGTACATGAATAATTTTATTGGTAGATTTATTCTTTCCGTAACCACCGCTTAATGTATGTTCACAGCTGATTTCAACACCATTAATAATCTGCATATCGCAGGCACTGGCAGCATCTCTCGCCTCGTCAATCCCTGCCAGCGTGTCATGGTCAGTCAATGCCAATACGTTGATGCCCGCTGCATGGGCACGTTTTATGACCTCGGTCGGTGCATAGGTACCATCTGAACAAGTACTATGGCAATGTAAGTCGATTTTCATAAGCTAAGCCTTAAAGTGTTAAATAAAATAGAAGTAGAATAAAAGCTAGTGAGCAGACAGTCATTGTTACGATTATGGGCGTTGTAGTTTGTCTTGATGATTCTGTAGATTTAGCAGTTATCGTTACTGTATTCGTGTTTATATTTGGCCAGTAGCATGGTCATCAGGCGCAATGATAAAGTATTACTCTGTAGGTCGCGTATATCGCATGATTATCGTGTTGATTGCTTTTTTTTGGTGCGGTAGACGTGTAAACTACCCCATACGTTTTTGTTGGACATACCCTTTGCTATGAAAGCATTATTAGACTTTATTCCCTTAATTGCCTTTTTTATCGCGGCGCGTTATAACGGTATTTTAGCAGCGGCAGGGGCTTTGCTCGTCGCCACTATTATCGTTTACGCCATTCATTTTATTCGTCAAAAAGGTAAGTTTGATAAGCAGCAATGGGTTGTCTTATTATTAACGATTTTATTCTGCGGCGGCACATTACTGCTACGTGATGATATTTATCTGCGTTGGAAGTCGCCCATTATCAATGGTATTTTTGCATTGACGCTATTCGTCAGTGCCGCTATTAATAAGCCATTGATGCAGCTTGCTATGAAAGAGGTATTTACCCTGACGCTTAGCGGCTGGAAAAAGCTGACCGTTGCTTGGGCGCTGTTTTTTGCCCTAATGGCTGTACTACATTATATCACAGCGTTCACAATGTCAGATGAAGCATGGATCAACTTTAAGACCTATGGCTGGATTCCGATTATGCTGGTGTTTGTCGTGGCTCAATTTGCCGTGTTGAAAAAGCATCTCAACCCTGCCCTAACAGACAAAGCCACGAAATAATTTCTGTTACCTTGTCATAGCAGCAATCACATTGTCGCTATGACGTTTATACTAAGCCCACATAAGCTCATCATTACTTTTTTATTATTCACTAAGGAAGTCTCATGTCTTTATTTGCCATCATTGGTCATGACGTGGCTAATAGCAGTGCACAACGTCTGATCACTCGTACTGAACATATTGAACGCTTAAAAGCGCTGCACCAAGAGGGACGCCTCGTTATCGCAGGTCCAACGCCTATCGAGCATGGAAAAAGTGATATGTCTGGCAGCTTAATCATTGCAGATTTTGACTCTATCGAAGCGGCTCAAGCATGGGCAAACGATGAGCCTTACTTACGTGATGGCGTGTATAGTCATGTCGATATCAAACCATTTGTTCAAGCATTGCCAGCACCAACTGACAGTAATGATCAAGTAGCTGCATCGTGATCCAGAGAGTCTCTTTTTCACCTGCCTGCTCCTACAAAAGTGCCCTGATTGGTCTCATGTTAGTGACAGCCGTTTCGGCGCAGGCTGCACCTGCTGCGCCCATAACACCTGCTGTCGATGCAACCGATCCGACAGCAGTACTGCCGTTGACTGGGCCAGTAGCGGCGCGCGCTTTACCAACGAAAAACTCAGCGCTAGATATCAATGATACCTTGGCGGCACAGTTGCAACCATCTACTAAAGCATTGTCAGCTGCCAATCAAGAACTGCTCAGCCGTAATGCACAACTGCAGCGCCAAGTGAACGACTTGCAGACCCAAGTAAATGTCTTGGTTTACGAAAGTAAAGGACAGTTATTTCTATACGGTGCGTTTACCGTTTTGATCAGTCTATTAGTCGGCATTTTTGTCTCATGGTTGGTATTTGTTCGCCGTGAGCGCTGGTAGCATATACTGTGCTCGCACTGACTTGCATTACTCTACTTCGCTGCGTCTGACCAAATGTCGATATCATTGATCCGTCACAGCTGATCGTTTAGCTACTGTTACTGATATTTCTAAGAAGTGCCTCATGTCTACCGCTAATCATCAAAACCCTGAACACTTAAACGTTATCACGCCTGCCAAGATTGACTGGCAAACGGATGATACTGGCAATATGGTGCCAGTATCAGGTGAGTTTGGCGATGTGTATTTTTCTCATGCAGATGGTTTGGCAGAAACGCGTCACGTGTTTCTAGAGCACAATCAGTTACCAGAGCGTTTAGCACACCTTGCACCAAAGCAATGTTTTACGATTGCTGAGCTAGGCTTCGGAACTGGGCTTAATCTACTAGCAACATGGCAATTGTGGCGACAATTACGTGACACCAATCCGCAATTAGCAACGGCTCGTCTGCACTTTATTACTACTGAAAAGTTTCCTATACCGCTAGCGGATTTGACGCAGATACTTGCGTTATGGGGTGAGCGCGCACCGGAGCTAATGGCATTTATTGAGCCACTTTTGGCTGCATATCCGCCCCTGATTGCAGGCTGTCATCGTTTGAGTTTTTCTTATGATAACTTAACCGTCGATATGTGGCTTGGTGATGCAGCAGAAAGTCTAAGCAAACTGGCATTAGACCATTCTAACCAGCATACGCCTTATATTGATGCTTGGTTTTTAGATGGTTTTGCGCCCTCTTGCAACAGCACCTTGTGGGCTGACAGTATCTTTGCACAAATGCAGCGCCTATCATGCCCTCATACGACTGCCGCTACTTATAGCTGTGCAGGTATCGTCAAGCGTGGACTAAGAGAGCATGGCTTTCAAATTAAGAAAGTCAGAGGTTTTGGTCGAAAGCGAGAAATGCTAACGGCCATTATGATCGATATAGAAAGTAGTGACCTTACTGACGATAATAAAAGTTGTGATAATAAAAGCCACGAGGCGAAGCAGGAAACAACTTATAGCACATTCGATCACACTGTCGTCGTTGGTGCAGGTGTCTCAGGGTTGCTCACAGCTTGGTCGCTTGCCAATCGTGGTATTACCGTCACCTTATTAGATAAATCAGCGCCCTTAGCAGGTGCATCAGGCAATCCTAGAGCGTTACTTGCGCCCAAAATGACGCCGATTCACCATGTTGACGAGCATCTGCATACCATAGGCTATCTCCATAGCAGCAGGCTATATCGAGACCTTAATCAAAAAGCCGTACAGCTTAATACAGCACCGGTACTTGAACTGACTGGCGCCCTTGATGTGCTTATAAAAGCCAATATCGGTACAGAACAAATTGCCAACTATCCTGACGAGATGGCGACCACCCTATCGCATGAGCAAGCACAGATTACTAGTGGCCTAAAAGAACAGAACTTATCAGAGAACTTGTACTTACCGCAGTCTGGTCTGGTCAATCCACAATCACTAAAAGACATCATACTGACTCATCCACTCATTCGCTTTCAGCAGTTAGAAGTGAATAAAATTAACGAAACTGAGCAGGAAGTTCGTATCGAAGGTATCGATGTGAATCGAAACTCTATCACTGTGACTGCTGATAATATCGTCATTTGCGCGGCTTTTGAAAGTCATCAATTGGATCAGCGTATTTTTGATTGCCGTAAAATTCGTGGGCAGCTGTCTTGGTTTATGCCCTCAACGGAGCAACTATCAAAGCTGCCTAAAATACCGCTTAAATATAGTGGTTACTGTGCGCGGTTCAACGCACAGACTGGAGATGATGAGTTGAATACTGTAATCGCTGACAAGCCCTATTTATTGCTTGGCGCGAGTTTTATCCGCAATGATACAAATACTGACATACGTCCTGAAGAGCATCAGATTAGCCGAGACAAGCTCATCAATGCTATTCCTGAAATGGCATCTATCATTCCGGCAGATACAAGTCTGTGGCAGGGACGAACCGGCATTCGCACCCAAACGCCTGATTACCATCCTATCGTTGGACAATTGGCACATAGTCAGCTGATATGGACAATGAGTGCGATGGGCGCAAAAGGTTATGCATTGGCACCTATTTGTGCTGAAGCATTAGCAGATATGATGCTAGGGTCATTCGCACCACTGTCAGAGACGATGCTCGCACGCTTATCGCCCAATCGTACACGGCTACAGACGCCGCTTGTTTAAGAATAAATGGCTCTTGTGTAAATAACAACAATGCTCTCTACGGTTTATTCTGTCTTATGATATCTTAATTTAGTGTCGACTCTAATAATGAGATATACCCCATGAGCTATCACCAAACAACCCTTACTCTACCCGCCTATGCGCGCGGCATTCATATCATTACTCCAAAGGTTGAAGAAGCTATTTCTCAGCTGTTACCTCACTCTGCCAAGGTAGGGTTGGTTCATCTGTTTTTGCTGCACACGTCAGCCAGTCTTGCGATCAATGAAAATGCCGATCCAGATGTCAGACTAGATACAGAGGATTGGCTTAATAAAATCGCACCAGAAGATCAGCCAGAGTATCGCCATACCTTAGAAGGATCAGACGACCTGCCAGCGCATATAAAAAGCATGATGCTTGGAGTAAGCTTGACTATACCGCTTGTCGATGGTGGATTAGGTCTAGGCATGTGGCAAGGTATTTACTTATGTGAGCATAGAAACCTGCAAGAATATGGCGGACAGCGTAAGCTGGTGATTACGGTAAATACGTAATAACATACTGTTAATAACTAGCAGGTTGACCCTTGCCAATTACCACAGTTACGTAGAGCGCCATTAACGGATAAAGCTGATTATGAATACTTCTCTCTCAAAAACACTAAACTTACGAAAATCTAAACTGCTTTATCGTACGGCTCCTGCTACTTTCTTGAGCCTGTTGCTACTGACTGCTTGTCAAAAAGATCCAGAACCTGAAGCAATTGATACAACTACAGCTGAGACCTCAACGCAAACCACGCCAGTAACGACCAATATCAATGTTGATGAAGCTGAAAATAGCAATATAGATGACGCTAAAAATGTAGCACAGACTGATTCAGAACGTGATATGAGCTTAACAGAGTTAGATAAAGATCTTGGTGATACTACGCTCACTGCAAATGCTAGCGCTGAAAAACCTAATCCAGAACAAGCTATCAAAGGCGCACAAATCACTGATGTCCGTTATAAAAGTGCAGCAGGTGAGAGTCTATCTGTGGTCTTTGAGACGTCGGCAGCTGGTATGCTCAACGCGATCATTACTCGTCCCAATCAACCAAAAATGACATTGAGCGCACCCGAAGGCCAAGGCAATAATCCTATCTATCAATCAGCTGACGGTAGCATCCAACTCGTCAGTCATGCTGGTGGTGGCACTATCGACTTTATCCGAAACAATAAAGTCACTAGCTTTGATGCCGTCAGTGCTGAAGCAGAAGTCATCACTGAATAAAGTCTGAGGTCGCCTTTGTTTCAATACGCGATTTAAAATCATAAAAAAGGCGGCAAACGTTATTATCATTGCCGCCTTTTTCGTTTCTGTGTATTATTCTCTACTGACTTGTCTCTACTAAGCTGTCTAATGGGTTATGAGTGATTGTATTTAACCAAACCCAGTCGATTGCCCAAACATACCGACCAACCAGCTTATCAATGCCCACAGCCCCCAACCGACAAATACAATGACTAGCAGGCCAAGAAAATCAGGGATATGCAAATACAGCCAAGCAACGATTGGATTGCGCCAAAAAAATCCAAAACGGCTTTGCTGTTGTTTGTCTTCTAGTGACTGGTGCAAAAACGGTCGATCCATATGCATGGTTTCGGTAATACCATATTCATGGTGTAGATGCTCGTGCACGATACCCAGTGTCTTACGGCTAGGACGAATGAAAATATCTAATAGCGTACCAATGCCAGGTACGATACCAACGACCATATCAATAAGTGCCAATCTAACCGCTGGCGTCATTTTATGAGCGGGCACACCCAACTGACGTCCTAATATAAATGCATAACTGGTTAATGCCAATCCTGCCAAATCTCCTGCTAGTGGGATGGTCGAAAGCGCCGCATCCGCACCCATTCCTTGCTTGGTAAAAGGCACTCGCACTAGCGAATCCATGGTATTAGCAAACTTCGCCAACTTACGCTCAGTTGCGATAACTTGCTCGCGAGTCAGCCCATGTTCGGCAAGTTTTGCTTGATAGTCCGTAACTGACGCATTCGTATCAGACAGTTTCTTTGATTTGAATCTCGGCAACTTATCGAACTTATCCATTTAGCGTCGTCCATATGCAAGTGATTGCGATGAGCGCAAAGACATAGCGCCCTACCCAGATATTGGCCAAGAACGCCTGAAAGCAAGCCAAAGGGTTGCGACTGGCACAAGCGCTGTTTTGTTTGGCAAACATCATCGCAACTAGCGCCAATCCAAATACCGGTGTTACGCCTAATGTGGTCGGGGCAAAGTAATGCCACATAACTACGCCCATCATTAGCAAAAATAGCATCTGTAATATTGAGATGATAATCACATCATAACGACCGAATAGTATCGCCGTTGATTTCACGCCAATCTTTAAATCATCTTCACGGTCAGCCATGGCGTACTGGGTATCATAGGCCACTGTCCAGCACATATAAGCTAAGAATAGCAGCCAACACCAAATATCAGGAGCGCCCTGCACCGCCACATAAGACATCGGTATCGCCCACCCAAAAGCAGCTGCTAAAAATACTTGCGGTAGATGCGTATAGCGTTTCATAAATGGATAAATAAACGCCAATACAACGGCACCAAGCGACCAGTAGAATACTGCTATAGGCAAGAAGAATAGCAGACTGGCACTTAACAGTACCAGTACTAAAAATGCAGCAACAGCTTCTTTACCAGATAGACGTCCATCTGCTAGCGGGCGACCTTTAGTGCGAGTCACATGACCATCTACTTTGCGATCCGCAAAGTCATTGATCGCACAACCAGCCGCTCGCATAAATATTGCACCAAGGGCAAATATCGCGAATACCTTGATACTTGGCAACGCTGCCGTCATTCCTTGTTGCTGCGCTTGACCCATTGCAGCGAGTAGTACGCCCCATAATGTTGGCCATAAGAGCAGCTCAATGCCGACTGGCTTATCAAAACGGGTTAGCTGGATGTAGGCTTGTAACTTGTCTTTAAATGTCATGGCTTTTTATTATCATTGTTTGAATATTTTTTATGCGCGCTTATCTATTTCGCTCAGAACAACTAAATTGATTTTTGAAGGGGCTGGTTACTGAGTTTTAATAGACTAATTACTAAGTTTAATGGTCTGGCTACTGAATTTGTTGCCATAATTTATTTGCTTCGATCAGTGATAGCTCAGGATATTGCTTGCGTAATGCTTTCAGAGCTGGGGCTTTGTCTTTTTTTGCTGCTTGTTGACGCAAAAATGCCAGTTGCTCTTGTGGATTGCTCAGCTCTTTTAACCGTGCCTCAAGCCGAAGAATGCGAGTACGCAGCATGATATTAATCAACAATAGAATTGCACCCATAACCCAAATGATTAACGCTGACATTCCTTGCTCCTAAATCCATTAACTTCGAACACATAAGCTGATTAATTGCGTACATTTATAATCGTACATTCTTTACCGCAAACAGCAGCTGTCAGACAAAATACCCATCAAAGCGTACGGCTTCATTATGCCAGCTTTCACTAGCAGACTCATCAGCAAGCAGCGGTGCAAATTGTGGACGTTTCACAACCACGCGGCCTTGGCTTTGCATATTTCGTCTGACAACGGTCTGTGCGCTATTTAGCAGCTGTCGCTCTTCATCTGATGTTGGTGGACGAGCCAATTGATGCAGTGCTTGCATATGCTTACCGACTTTTGCCCCTTTGCCTGTCTTACTATCTTGATAGCTATCTTCTGGAAACATCGGATCCAAATAGACGACATCGATTGTGGTAGCGTTATCGGCTACGGTACCAGCCTCTAGATTTGCAAAATAACTGAGTGCATCAGCATTAATAATCTGTAGACGGCTCATGAGCTTTTGCCAATTGGGTAGCGCACTCATACGCTGCTGCTCTACAAGTAACAGCAATGCCATCAAAGGCTGCTGCTCAAGCATCGTGACTTGGGCACCAGTACTGGCCAATATCAAACTATCATGCCCAAAGCCAGCGGTTGCATCAATAACGTGACTATCTGATGTGATTTTGGACGCTTGTAATAGCAGCTCAGACTTACGACCAGCACTCACTATACGGCGCTGCAACTTGTCCCATTCAGGTGCCACACTAAGCCCATCACTTAGCCATGATAGCTTGTCTTTATCATCTAATAATAAAATAAGCTGAGTAGATGCTTGGCTCAACTGCTGACGGCGCTTTTGAGTTAATTTCTCTGTAGCAACTTTAATATCTAAGATAATTGGTAATGTATGCTCAGCTATCAATGACTGTAGGCTCTCAACCTGTGCTTGCTGGCTGTCATTGACGTAGAATAGCTGACAATGTACAACAGCACCTGTCTCGTCATACGTTTGGGGCACATCGGTCATAACCATCATCCTATTTGCTGCTTATTTTCACTATAAATTACTGGCGTGTTAAATCATAACGCAAATCTAGCCAGCCATTTGATAACCAAAGCCCCAAGCGGCGACCAACACGATAACACCCGTGATAATGCGTAACCAAGCAAAAATAGTAAAGTCACGGCGACTTACCCATGCCACAAGTAAGCGGATACAAAGTAGCGCCACCACAAATGATACGATGGTTCCAATACCTAGCACCAGCCAGTCTTCACTGTTGGTCAGTACGTCACCATGTTTGACTAAATCCAACAGTGCTGCCCCTACAATAACCGGAATACCCAAAAAGAAAGAAAACTCAGCAGAAGCCTTACGTGAGACACCTAACCACAGCGCACCAATAATCGTGGCACCTGAGCGTGATGTCCCTGGTATTAGAGCTAAACATTGGAATAGCCCAATCATTAACGCAGTTTTTATACTGACATCTTCCGCTTCTTTTGCAATGACCGTTTTAGGACGCTTTTCCACGTAAAATATCAGTAGACCGCCGATGATGAGCATAATGGCAACGACAATAGGATTAAACAAATAAGCTTTGATTTCATCGGCAAAGGTAAAGCCAACAATCATCACAGGGATAGTAGAGACAATCAGACTCAGTCCCAGCTGTCTAGGATTGGTCATGCCCTCTGCTTTGCCAGTCAGCAAGCCCATCAGCGCTTGCCATAATCTACCCCAATAGTCATAAATCACTGCCAAAATAGCACCAAGCTGTACCACCACGACAAATAAATCAACTTTTTCTTTAGTCCAGAAACCCATCACATCTGCTGATAAGATCAAATATCCCGTACTAGAGATGGGTAAAAATTCAGTGATACCTTCAACGATACCCATGATGACAGCTTGAACAAATAAAACTATATCCACAGTGACTTTCCTAGAAACAGACTGGCCTAAAAAAACTGGCCTAAAAACAGACCGATTGGCTGTCCTATGTTAACGTTGATTTTATATTGGTATGCGCTTGCTAAACACTAAAAAGCTGGCTGCAAAAAGCATATTTATAAAGCTATGCTTTGCCTTGCTCTTTAAGTGTTTTCCAAGCTTGATTACGTAGATATTTTGGCAATGCCTGCGACGCTTCTGTACCACCATCGTTTGCAAACTGGGCAATACCAAGCTGCCCAATGACAACCGCATCTGGCCACACATCTTCATGGCAGATTTGCTGATCATGTCGTGCCAATAGCGGCACGCCATTACCCGCGATAGGCAGGTTGAGTACTGTTTGGCTATCATAATCTAATAGCTGCTCAGTGCTATCACTGCCATAAGCCAATACTGGCTGCATAATGTTATGACCTAATTGGTCATCGGTTATCAACTCATACTGCCCAAAGTAAACTTGCTGCATACGAGCATCAAGTGCGCTGTATAGGTGTGTCAGCCCGTACTTCTGATACGCACATTGTGCGATTGCTTGTAGGCTTGAGACGCCAACACAAGGCAAATCATGCGCTACAGACAGAGCCTGTACCACTGCCGTATTGATGCGGATACCACTAAATGCACCTGGCCCACGGTTGAATATTAAAGCCTGTATATCAGCAAGACGTAACTGCGCCTCAGACAAGGCAGCATCAATCATCGGTAAAATCTGCTGAGTCTGCTGACGCTTACCTGTTTCGGTATGGCTCGACAGTACCTGTCCGCTCGAATCTAAAATCGCGATCGAACACTGATCGAACACGGTATCCATTGCTAAAAACATCACAACCTCGGCTTTTACTTTTGGCGTTCTAAATGGGTTTGTCAGATTTTAATAATTTTTAATAGCCATTTATTATTTATGTACTATCAAAATTTAGACAGAATGAAACAGCGCCTATCATAGCATTTAGGCTAAATGAATTTTATCAATTTCTACGCTTTTCCACACTTTATTAGACCTCTTGCAAAAGTCATAGTCTAAGCTCGGAATTAATGATACCAGCAAACAGCTTCATTCTAAGATCATAGCGCTGACGACGGTTGCGATATTTATGAGCCACGATTTTAAACAACTTGATTA
>Ga0208014_1000221_pt1 | contig 30964 bp, 32 predicted proteins | sample 25_taG_FD_184099 | JGI IMG/M metagenome (GOLD analysis project Ga0208014, IMG submission 184099) | Marine viral communities from Cariaco Basin, Caribbean Sea - 25_WHOI_OMZ (SPAdes) (version 2) | ecosystem: Environmental > Aquatic > Marine > Oceanic | place: Caribbean Sea: Cariaco Basin...
AAGGCCAGTTATATTTATGCGCACTGGTGGTGAGCACCAGTCCAAAAGAAGCCGAGATCAAAGTGTTTAGAGGAAGTGTGGAATGAGCGGCCGAGCCGTAAAAAAACATCTTCGTTTTCTCATTTTTAAAGTATTTATCCGCAATCATTTTTGCTGAAGGCAGGGCTTTGAGTCCGAACTTCATAAATTGCAATGGATGATCGGGAATACCCAGTGGCCCCAAGAGGTCTTCATTGAGCTTATCCCAATTCTCCAGTAAAGGATTGATAAGGTTGAGATAGGCATCCTGATCTTCTCCCAGCTGCGCAGCCGTGGCTTGAATATCCTTGTAGCACGCATAAGCTGTACCATCATCAAAAGGATGTGCATAGGCAACTTCGGGAAAGACCCACTCCAGGCCGTACTGCTGCAGGGGCAGATTCCGGAAGAAAGGAGAGGCCAGCCCCAGGGGCATAATAGCCGAACCTACATCGTGCTTAAAGCCCGGGAGGGTTAACTCCTTTGTTTTAGTGGCACCACCGGGTACCGCTGCCTGCTCAAAAATGGCAGTTTTTAATCCCTTTTGCTGTAATCTTATGGCTGCAGCTATGCCATTGCTTCCGCAACCAATAATTATGGCATCATATTTTTTAGACATTATGGTAAATCTTTTTCCAGGTCGAGGCTGTTGAGATACTCTTTAAAGGTGATTTCACCATTTTTCTCTCCAACCATATCATGAGTAGTTACAAATTTGAAGTAATGAAGTTTAGCCGAAATATCATCATCTACCATTTCGGGAAGAAACATCCCCCATTCAGCGATCTTTTCGGGAACGGGAATCACCTTCCCTCCCACTTTTTCGGCAACCATATCGGCCATTTCCCTGCGGGTATGTATCAAAGGGCCTCCCACTTCTTTTAATTCGGGACCTTCCTGTAAATATTTCACCACAACTTTAGCCAAATCTTTTTGATGGATACTGTTGGTTTTAGCCTCCCCATCACCTACAATGGGAATGACTTTTCTTTTGGCCATTATGGCAAGGTCATGGAGACCCGAATAAAACCCAACCGGTCTTATAATGGTATGATCAAGGCCAGAAGCTTCGAGCGCATCTTCAAACATCTTGTGAGATTTGGCTACTTCATATTCCAGCGCTTTTTCGGCACCTTTAATAGAAACATAAATAAATCGTTTGACACCATTTTTAATGGCATCATCAAGAATATTGGAATTTGCGTAAAAATCATTCTCCACGAATGATTTGCCCCGGTTGGTAAATAAACTAACACTTTTTCCCAGGGTAGAAATCACTATAGAAACATCTTTTGTAATGTCTTTAATCACATCATTACCTTCACTGGCATCGGCTTTCCAAATATCATTCGTATAAGGAGAGACCTCTTCGGCCCCATCTTCAGAATGTACCAGTGCTCTAACATCTTTCCCTTGTTGGTGTAGTAATTTAAGGACTTCAAGCCCCAGGGCTCCGGAAGCTCCGGCTAATAGAATTTTCTCCTCCATAACTATAAGCTTTCTTCCTGAAATTACAGGAAATAATCTGAAGAAGGTCCGGAATTTAAAGGATTAACAAAAAATTAGAGCGTTACCCAGCTCGCTTTCTCCCGCTCCATTTCACGCCTGCAAAATACTTTTAGTTGTTCTTTTGCTTTAATAAGTGATAGTTTCTTGCGATGTACACAAGTCACCCGCTCGGGTTTTTTGGCATTGATCAATTTAGAAAGGGTAGCTTTTTCTGAAGAATTCAACAAATCAATTCAACAAATCAAGATGAGGCTTCATCAATTTGTAGATAGTAATGGCATCCATAATTGATTTTTTTCTAGCAACTGCTAATAGGTTGTTTCTAAAGGTAATAAAAATTAGGAACATGAGGAAGCACAAGCTACAGAGATGCTTCTAAAGAAATAAGAAAAAGAATAATGGTAAGGAAAAATAAGGCACACAAAAACATCACCCTCAAAAGAAGGACCTCTTACACCTTTATAAATTTTCTATTATCCTGCAATTTCCAAAATGACTAAAACTATGGCGAAAATGGCGATCAAAAAGATCATTCCAAGTACAATAGCAATTATCACCTTTTGGGTAGTAGAAAACTCGACGGTGTAATTATTCCAGATGTTTGTTAGTGCGCTCATAGGTAACGGAGTTTATAATTCCAAAATACAACCTACACATAACTTACTGTGCTTCTTAAATTTACAACAAAAAATTTGCTTTAACAACTAAACTTCAAAAAGACGCCAGGTTTAAATATCAGGGATAATTCTTTATCTTTTTCCAGGTGCTGTTTTTGAGCTTAAAAGGAATTATTAAAGTTTTAGCATAAAATAGCATCTGCCTGCCGTATTTTTGTAGCACATGAATCAAAAAAGGAAATATACCGAAGGAGGGATCTTTACGTCCCTTTTCCACCTCGCCGTTCCTATAATCCTGGCAAACATACTCCAAACCGCTTACCAGCTAATCGATACCTTTTGGCTGGGTAGACTGGGTGCCAATGCTGTTGCTGCAGTAAGCATCAGTTTCCCCCTGTTATTCCTGGTGTTGTCTCTGGGCTCGGGCTTAACCTTGGCGGGAACCGTGCTGGTCTCTCAATATTATGGTGCCGAAGATCAAAAAAGAGTAGATTTTAATTCATCGCAGACCATTTCCCTGATCTTTTTTATATCTCTATTCCTTTCGGTGTTGAGCTATTTTGCAGCTGCACCGCTCATGAAACTCATTGGTGCAGGCCCTGAAATCCTGGAAGATTCAGTGAGTTACTTTCAGGTCTCTTCCATTGGATTTGTGTTTCTCTTTATGTTCTTTTCCTTCCAGTCGCTCATGCGCGGGATAGGAAATGTGATGCTGCCCGTTTATATCGTACTATTTACCGTATTCCTGAACCTTATCCTGGACCCTCTTTTTATCTATGGATACGGTCCCATACCCGGATATGGGGTAGCCGGGGCGGCAGTTGCAAGTATTATTACCCAGGCACTTTCAGCAGTCATAGGCCTGTGGATCCTTTTTAGAGGCAGGAGCGGCATCAGGATTCATTTTAACCAAATGAGACCTCACATTTCTACCTTAAAACGGATTATCAATCTTGGAATTCCTGCCAGTATAGAGCAATCTACCAGAGCCCTGGGAATGACCTTTATGGTAGTGCTTGTAACGGGTTTTGGAAGCGAAGTGGTGGCAGCCTACGGGATTGGCGCCCGAATCTTAAGCTTTATCATTATCCCGGCACTGGGGCTCGCCATTGCCACCACCTCTCTCGTAGGACAAAACATTGGGGCGATCAAAATTAAACGGGCAGAGCAGGTTGCAAGTTTGAGTAGCAAGATTGCTTTTTTCGGCCTTACCGGGATGGGAATACTCATGTTTTTCTTTGCTGTTCCCATCACAGCTTTCTTTATTCCTAACGATCCTGAAGTAATTAATGATGCCGCATATTTCATAAAGATCATGGCTCCCAGCTTCGGACTTTTAGGCGTGCAGCAGGTTTTAAACGGGGTTTTTAATGGTGCAGGATTCACCAAAGCCTCAATGCTTATTTCAATCCTCAACCTCTGGATCATCAGGTTTCCTGTGGCTTTTATGCTTTCGCACAAAACCGACCTTAGCTACGAAGGGATCTGGTGGGCGTTTCCAATTTCGAACCTCATTGCTGCACTTGCCGCTTTTATTTACTTTAAACGGGGTTACTGGAAACTGAGACTGTATAAGAAGAGAAATTAACAGCAGCCCCCGATTCACAAGAGCTTAACAATTATATTTTTTTGCTGTTAAAAGTCTTTTGGTTCCGTTCCAAAAATGAGAATTTAGAATTATAATCAACTTAAAATCAGCAAACATGACACAGTCAGATTCTAAGACCACAAAAGAACATAACACCATTAAAAACTGGACCGAAGAAAGAGACGGAAAACCTGCAGTGGTAGAAAGTACAACCAACAGTAGTGAAGGCGGGGGTTTACTCCGCATCAATTTCCCCGGTTATGCAGAAGATAATCTCAAAAATATCTCGTGGGAAGAGTTCTTCAGGATATTCGATGAAAATGATTTACAATTCCTTTACCAGGAAAAAACCAAAGATGGTGGAGAAAGTAAATTTTTCAAATTCGTGAGCGATGAATAATAGAGATCTTTAGAAAAAGGTCAAAGTGGAAAACCTATTCAGAATTAATTCAGGAACTCAGAAATCTTTTTTCTATTGAAGAGAACTTCTGAAGACTTCTACTTCCTTATGTAACACCAATTAGCTAAATTTGATTTTCAATTTTCCTGCTAAGAAAATCAGTTACATTCATGTACAAAATAAAGAACGATCAATTAAGTATAGGGGTACGAAAAACGGGTGCTGAACTCTGCAGCCTGAAAAAGAACGGAAGTGAACTTGAATATCTCTGGCAGGGAACACCCGAAATTTGGGGCGGGCAGGCCCCAAACCTTTTTCCTGTTGTTGGAGGTCTCAAAGAAGAGACTTACTTCTTTGAAGGCAGCAAATATTCTTTGCCAAGGCACGGCTTCCTTAGACACAACAAAAATTTTACACTTAAAGAACAGCATGAAAATCAACTGATTTTTGAGCTAAGCTATTCTGAAGAAACCCTGAAAGTATATCCGTTCAAATTTACTTTTGAAATAAGTTTTACCCTCAAAGAAAATAAAGTATGTGTTTCTCATCGGGTTTTTAATCTTGATGAGAAGCCGCTCTACTTTTCCCTCGGCGGGCATCCTGCTTTTAATGTTCCGCTCTATGAGGATGAGTCTCTGGAAGATTATTTTCTTGAGTTTGATAAGGATATGGACCTCCACAGTTATACCCTGACTCAAACAGGTTTAATCAAAGAGCAGACGGTTGAAGTGCTCAAAAATGACAAAAAGATCCAGCTTCATAAAAACCTTTTTGACCGGGATGCTCTCATTTTTAAAGATATCCCCTCTAAAAGACTCAGCTTGAAAAATAAGTCCGGCGAAAGTATTCTTACTGTTGAATATGAAGATTTCAGGCACCTGGGAATATGGTCAAAACCGGCAGCTCCTTTCGTTTGTCTTGAACCATGGCTGGGCTATGCCGATGTTGAAAATACTAATCAGGATCTAAAAACGAAAGAAGGCATTAACGAATTAATGCCTTCCCGGGAATTTAAAGCTTCTTATTCTATTCGAATAGAATAAGAGAACAAATTTAGTTTCTGGTCTTCTTTTTGGCGGCTTTGGCGGCACGCTTTTCTTTCAGGCTTAGAACGGGTTCTTTCTTAGCTGAATTCTTTGAAGGTGATTTTTCTTTAGGCATCTTTTTACATATTTAATTTAGTATAAATGTAGTGAAAGAGATGAATCGAAATCAAGCAATTAAAACTTTTTTAATCAGCAGCATATAAAAAAATAATCTCCCAAAAATGGCATTTTTGGGAGATTATTTTGAAAGTATTTTAAGCTAAATCTAAGAATGAATCGGCCTGTTATCGGTGGCTGCAAGGGCAGCTTCTTTAACGGCTTCAGCATAAGTGGGGTGTGCGTGGCTCATCCTTGAAATATCTTCGGCCGAGGCACGAAACTCCATGGCAGTCACAGCTTCAGCAATAAGATCGGCTACCCGGGCACCTATCATGTGCACGCCAAGTACCTCATCTGTAGTTGCGTCGGAAAGTATCTTCACCATTCCGTCAATATCTCCACTGGCTCTTGATCTTCCCAGGGCACGCATAGGGAATTTTCCTTCCTTATATTTTACGCCTTCTTCTTTTAGTTGCTCTTCAGTCTTACCAACGGCGGCAACTTCAGGCCATGTATAAACCACACCCGGAATTAGGTTGTAATCGATGTGCGGCTTTTGTCCCGCGATAACTTCAGCAACAAGAGTTCCTTCTTCCGAAGCTTTGTGCGCCAGCATTGGCCCTTTGATCACATCTCCTATGGCATAAATATTCTTTGCTGAAGTTTGTAGCCGGGCATTCACCTCTACCCTTCCGCGGTCGTCAATTTTCACTCCCGCAGCTTCAGCATTAAGTCCTTCAGTATAAGGTTTACGACCTACAGAAACCAGGCAGTAATCCCCTTTAAATTCTACTTCTTTATCTTTTTTGTCTTTGGCTTTAACCACAACTTCATCCCCATTACGCTCTACAGAATTCACCTGGTGCGAAACATAGAACTTCATTCCCTGCTTTTTAAGGCTCCTGGTCAATTCTTTGGCAAGGGCAGCATCCATTGTAGGAATAATACTGTCCATATACTCCACCACCGAAACTTTTGCACCAAGCCTCATATATACCTGCCCAAGTTCCAGACCTATCACTCCGCCACCAATCACTATAAGGTGTTCGGGGATTTCTTTAAGTTCAAGAGCTTCAGTAGAAGTGATGATCTTCTCTTTGTCAAGCTTTATAAATGGAAGGTTGGCAGGCTTTGAACCTGTTGCAATAATGCTGTTTTTTGCTTCAAGAACTTCAGTTTCGCCATCAGATTTTTTGATGTTGATATGAGTTTCATCTTTAAAAGACCCCACACCTTCAAAAACGTCGATATTGTTCTTGTTCATAAGAAACTTTATCCCGTCTACCGTTTGGTTCACCACAGAACGTTTTCTCTCGATCATTTTTTCCAGGTTCACTTTTACTTCCCCAGGAATTTCAATCCCGTGCTCTTCAAAATGCTTCACGGCATCATCGTAGTGATGTGAAGAATCGAGTAGCGCCTTGCTGGGAATACATCCCACGTTTAAACAGGTGCCTCCAAGACTGGAATACTTTTCTATAAGTGCGGTTTTCATCCCCAATTGCGCGCAACGAATGGCAGCGACATATCCTCCCGGGCCTGAACCTATAACAGCAACATCATATTTGCTCATAAGTAAGTTTTTTGTTGAGTTTTTACAAGAATAACAAAAGTACGACTATTAATGACAAATGAAAAGACTGGATTGTTTTGGGAGATATTAGATGTGAGATTTGAAATAAGGAAAATTTGGCTCCTGAACCTTGAACCATAAACGTTGAACATTAAACCTTGAACTTTGAGCCTTGAACCTTAAACACTTAACTCGGTGGTATTTTTAACGGGGCTTATAACAAAAGTACTTTGGGTACTGCCAATGTGTTGCAGGGTGGTGAGCTTGTTGAGCATAAACTCCCGGTAAGCCTCCATATCCTTCACCATTACCTTCAGAATATAATCATATTCGCCGCTCACGTGAAAAACCTCAAGCACCTCGGGCAGTTTGGTAACCTGGCTTTCAAAGCCGGTAACATTCCCTTTGGTATGCTGCACCAGTTTGATGTGGCAAAAAGCCGTAAAGGAACGCTCCACTTTTTCGGGTCTTACAAGGGCTACGTATTTGGAAATTACCCCGGCACGTTCCAGTTTTCTTATCCGTTCATAAACAGCAGTTACTGAAAGCCCCAGTTTTCCGGCCAGTTCTTTGTTGGTCTTTTTTGAATTCTCCTGCAGTAAAGTCAGCAGTTTTTTATCGGTGGGATCGCTAATCATTCCGTAATTTTTTCCTGAAATAATGTATATAAACAAATATATCTGAAATATTATCTAAAAATGCCATTTTTGGCAGATAAATATTCTGTGCAGGAGCATCATCATTGATTTTATTTCTAAAATTTCTTTTCTTTGGATAGAATAAAAATATAAACATCATGAAATTTAAACCGGCAGATAAGATACAGGACCTACAGTACTTTGGAGAATTTGGAGGGGTAAACCCGAGTATTTCCGATTCTTCTACGTACACCTTCCTTTCAGCAAAGACAATGTTTGACACCTTTGAAGGTAACGCCGAAGGTTGTTATTTATATTCCCGTCACTCCTCCCCTTCCAATTTATATTTGGGCGAAGCACTTGCGGCTATGGAAGGCACCGAAGCTGCAAACGTCGCAGCTAGTGGAATGGGCGCTATCACCCCGGTTTTATTGCAACTGTGCCAGGCAGGAGATCACATCATTTCCAGCCGCACCATTTACGGCGGAACCTACGCTTTTCTTAAAAACTTTGCTCCAAGGCTGAACATCACTACTTCTTTTGTTGATATCACCAATTTAGAAAAGGTAGAAGCTGCAATAACCAAAGACACCAGGGTAATTTACTGTGAAGCCGTAAGTAACCCTTTACTGGAAGTAGCCGATCTTAACGGACTTTCAGAAATAGCAAAAAAACACGGACTTAAATTCGTGGTAGACAACACTTTCTCGCCCCTGTCCATCTCCCCTGCAACTATGGGTGCCGATGTGGTGATTCACAGCCTTACCAAATTCATTAACGGCTCCAGCGATACTGTTGGCGGCGTGGTTTGCGGAACCCAGGAATTTATCAACGAACTTAGAAGTGTGAACGATGGTGCCAGTATGCTGCTGGGCCCAACGATGGATTCTATGCGGGCTGCTTCTATTTTAAAGAACCTGCGTACCCTGCACATCAGGATGAAACAACACAGTCACAATGCCCTTTTCCTTGCCGAAAAATTTGAGCAGGACGGCCTTAGGACTGTATATCCCGGTCTAAAAAGCCATCCGGGGCATGAGATGTACAAAAGCATGATGAACAAGGAGTACGGTTACGGCGGAATGTTGGTTGTAGATGCCGGTTCCCTTGATAAAGCCAATGCCCTTATGGAAATGATGCAGGAAAAAAACCTGGGCTACCTCGCAGTAAGCCTCGGGTTCTACAAAACCCTGTTTAGTGCCCCCGGAACCTCAACTTCTTCGGAAATACCTGAAGAAGAGCAAAAAGAAATGGGACTTTCTGACGGAATTATAAGATTCTCTATTGGTCTTGACAATGATGTTGAGCGCACTTACAGGATGATGAGGGAATGCATGGAAAAAGTGGGTATCCTGAAACCTTCGGAAGCAGCAACAAACTAAATAGCCCTTTAGAATACTTCCGAAGTAAATATCTTAGGAAATAATATTTCTATATAAGGTTCCAAAAATGGCATTTTTGGAACCTTACATTTTATCAACAATTAGACTTAAAGCGAGTTTGAATCTTTATATTTGTGAGGTTTTGCCGGTGAGACAGGTGACCGCACATACGGTGACCCTCATCATATAATGACCGGCATATTTGTCACATTTTTGTTTTAAATAAATATTCATGATAGAGATTAACAGGTACATAGATCACACTATTCTCAAAGCAACAGCTACCAGTGAGGATATTGTGGAGCTATGTAAAGAAGCTAAAGAGTACAATTTTTTCTCGGTTTGCGTGAACAGCGGTTTTGTACCTCTTGCTAAAAAAGAACTTGAAGGAACTGATGTAAAAGTTTGTACGGTGGTTGGTTTTCCTTTGGGAGCTATGTCTACTGCCGCTAAAGTATTTGAGACTCAACAAGCTCTCAAAGATGGCGCTGAAGAGGTTGACATGGTGATCAATATTGGGGAACTGAAGTCCAAAAACTTCAAACAAGTAGAAGAAGAGATCGCCGAAATTAAAAAGACGGTAGGTGATAAGGTTCTCAAAGTAATTATTGAGACATGCTACCTCACTCCCCAGGAAATTGTTTTGGCCAGCGAAATTGCGGTAAAAGCAAAAGCCGATTTTGTAAAAACCTCTACCGGATTTGGCAATGACGGCGCCCGACTCGAAAATATTGAGTTAATGAAAAAAGCTGTTGAAGGGAAGGCAAAATTAAAAGCATCGGGAGGTATAAAGAACCTTGATACCGCTTTGTCTTTCATTGAAGCAGGAGTAGAAAGAATAGGAACTTCTTCGGGAATATCAATTGTAAAGGAATTAAAAAAATGAGCATACACATTGGCGCCAAAAAAGGCGATATAGCAGAAACAGTATTATTACCAGGAGATCCATTAAGAGCAAAATGGATTGCAGAAACTTATCTTGAAGACGTAAATTGTTACAACCAGGTACGCAACATGTTTGGATACACAGGTACTTATAAAGGACGAAAGATTTCGGTTCAGGGAACCGGGATGGGTGTACCTTCAATTTCCATTTATGCGCACGAATTGATCAATGAATTTGGTGTGAAAAACCTCATTAGGGTTGGTAGCGCCGGGTCTTATCAAAAAAGTGTGAAGCTTCGCGATATCGTTATTGCTATGGCGGCTTCATCAACTTCAGGGATCAACCAGTACCGGTTTCAGGGAGCCGATTTTGCACCTACGGCAAGTTTCAGTCTTTTTCAGCAGGCAATTGAAAAGGCTAAAGAGAAGAATATTGAGGTAAAGGCTGGAAATGTACTTACCAGCGATGAATTCTATGCCGATGAATTTGAATCTTATCAAATGTGGTCTAACTTTGGGGTGCTTTGTGTAGAAATGGAATCATCGGGCTTGTATACTATTGCAGCTAAACACGGGGTAAACGCCCTTTCTCTTCTTACGATATCTGACTCTTTGGTGACGAAAGAAAAGACCACTACCGAAGAACGCGAAAGCACTTTTAAAGGAATGGTGGAAATTGCACTTGAATTAGGATAGAATATCTCATATAGATCAAACAGAAGCGGAAATTTCAAATTGAAGTTTCCGCTTTTTTATTCTAGGAGGGTAAATACCCCGAGGCTTGCCTCGTCAGTAAATGCTTAAAGTCTGAAAACGCGCTCCGCTGAAATGCTCCGTGGGCTTGCCCCGGAGAAATTTTACTTTAACTGCAGATTGTTCAGAAGCTATACAAATTGGTATTTTCTGTTCAAAAGGGTATTTTCATAGCCAAGTATTGAAGTCTCACCTTTTGACTTTTAACGAAAAATCGTAACATTACGCATTCAAAAATTTACACCCCCTTAAATGGAAGACGAAAAATTCATCAAAGACACAAAAGTTCTTGAAAATCGTGAGTTGAATATTTGGGAAGCCTTGTTTCCTGTATTTGCCTTAGTTGGAATGCTGGCGTATAACGTTTTTGTTTATGGAGACGACTCCCTTGGCGGTTCCAACCAGTTCATCCTTCTATTGGGAGCGGCGGTTGCAGCCATAGTTGGAATGTTCAACAAGGTGAAGTTCGACACCATGATTGAGGAGGTGTCCAATAATATTAAATCTACCACCGGGGCCATACTTATCCTGCTTATGGTAGGCTCTTTGGCAGGCACCTGGCTCATTAGTGGAATTATCCCCACGATGATCTACTACGGATTACAAATACTCAATCCTACAATTTTTCTGGCAGCAACCGTGGTCATTTGTTCGGTAATCTCTGTGGCCACCGGAAGTAGCTGGACCACTTCGGCGACTGTAGGTATTGCCCTTATAGGAATTGCCGAAGCACTGGGTATCTCTGTAGGCATGACTGCCGGTGCGATACTTTCGGGTGCATATTTTGGAGATAAGATGTCGCCCCTTAGTGATACCACTAACCTCGCCCCTGCCATGGCCGGGACAGATCTTTTTACTCACATAAGATATATGACCCTCACGACGGTACCCACCATCGCGATCACTATTATTGTTTTCGTTATTCTTGGATTTACAGTAGAACCATCGGGAACTGCAGATACAAGCGCCATCCTGGCGTCTATTGACAGTGCGTTTAATATCAGCCCCTGGCTGTTTGCAGTACCTGTACTGGTGATTGTACTCATCGTCATGAAAACGTCTCCCCTCATCGCCCTGCTTCTTGGGACGCTGCTGGGTGCTGCTGCAGCATTGATCTTTCAGCCAGAGGTGGTAACTGCAGTATCCGGTTATGAGCATCTTTCGTTTGAAGCGGCTTATGTGGGACTCATGAATTCAATAACCATAGACACTTCAATCACTACAGATAACGCCCAACTCAACGATCTTTTCTCTTCAGGAGGAATGTATGGAATGCTGGGAACCATCTGGCTTATCATCTGCGCCATGGTCTTTGGTGGGATCATGGATGCCATTGGCGCTCTTGCTACTATTAGTAAAGCCCTGCTTAACCTGTTCCACACTACTTTCGGGCTTTTTGCCAGCACCGTCTTTAGCTGTATTACGCTTAACGCCACAGCATCTGACCAGTATTTGGCTATTGTGGTACCGGGAAAAATGTTTGCCAAAGCTTACCGCGATAAAGGCCTGGCACCCGAAAACCTTAGTCGGTCATTAGAAGATTCGGGTACCGTTACCTCTGTACTTATTCCGTGGAATACCTGTGGCGCCTATCACAGCGGGGTGCTTGGTGTGCCGGTAGCTTCTTACTTTGTTTATGCTATTTTTAACTACCTGAGCCCATTCATGACTTTATTCTATGCAGCTTTCAACATTAAAATAAGACAGCTGGCAGACAAAGCAACAGCTCAATAACAATAAGTTATACAATAAGAATAATAGCATTAGAAAAACCTATAACAAAATAAAAAATAAAGATTTGCGGCCTTAGTAGGGCCGCTCTTTGTTTTTATCTTTGCACTCGAATTAAATCAATAATAAAAACTTAAAATACTATGGCATTAGTAGGAAAAAAATTTCCAAACTTAGAAGTAAACGCTATGAACGATATGGGTGATACTTTTAAGATCAACGTATTCGAAGAAGCTAAAAATAACGGTAAAAAAGTTTTGCTTTTTTGGTACCCAAAAGATTTCACCTTTGTTTGCCCTACAGAACTACACGCATTTCAGGAAGCTCTTGCTGAGTTTGAAAAAAGAAATGTTATGGTAATTGGTGCTTCATGTGATACTCCAGAGGTTCACTTTGCCTGGTTAAATACTCCAAAAGACGACGGAGGAATTGAAGGTGTTACCTACCCAATCCTTGCTGACACTAACAGGAACCTTGCTAACCAACTTGGCATCCTTGACATTACAAACGAGAGCTACAACGAAGAAACCGGTATCTACACTGTAGAAGGTGATAACGTAACTTACCGTGCTACTTACCTTATTGACGAAGAAGGAACAGTATTCCACGAAGGTATTAACCACATGCCACTTGGTAGAAACGTAAAAGAATTCATCCGTTTGATCGATGCTTACACTCACGTACAGGAAAAAGGTGAGGTATGTCCTGCAAACTGGGAAGAAGGAAAAGATGCAATGAGTGCAAACCGTAAGGGAGTAGCATCTTACCTAAGCTCTAACTAAAAAACGCATTACAATGAGAGAATTGACTGAAGATAATTTGGCTGAAGTAGTTGCCGATAATGAAACTGTAGTTGTACAGTACATGGCCGGATGGTGCGGTAACTGCAGGGTGATGAAGCCCAAGTTCAAGAAGCTTGCTGCCGAAAATGAAAACGCAACTTTTCTCCTGGTTGATGCCGAAAAGAATCCTGAATCCAGGAAAATGGCCAAAGTAGACAATTTGCCAACTTTTGCCACTTTTAAAAACGGTGCATTTGTAAACCAGGTGCAAACCAACAAATTTGAACTTTTAAAAGACCTAGTTAATGAAATTACCAGTAATTAGACACCTGCAAAAGAACAACGACAAAGAAAAGCTTGAAAACACGCTTGAAGTTTTAGAATCGTTCTGCGACCACAGGTCGGTGAGTGAGGAAGAAATGGATGTGATTGGAGAGTTGATCAGCAACATTTGCGGTGCTCTTGAAGTTCAGAATATGATAGATGAAGGAATGCCCGAAAGAGATGCGGCAAACAACTTCATGAAAAAAGTGTTGAGTTCTATAGATAAATAGACCCGCACAATACATAGATAATAAAGGCTGTCTCTCGTTTTTGAGGCAGCCTTTTTGTTTTATGACAATTTTAGTAAAATACCATCCCCAAAATTTTAATTTTAGTAGCTCAACCTAAGAAAAGTCGATATGTCACAAATAACGCATAAAGGAAAACCTATTACTACTTATGGCCACCTGCCCGAAAAAGGGGAAAGAGCTCCGCATTTTGAATTATTAAAATCAGACCTCAGCGTTGCCACCCTCCAGGATTTTAAGGGTAAGCGGGTGATCATGAATATATTCCCAAGTATTGACACCAACGTTTGCGCCACCTCGGTAAATAACTTTAGTGAACGGGCAGCCGATCTTGAGAACGTAGTGGTACTAAATATTTCCCGCGACCTGCCATTTGCCCAGGAGCGGTTCAGGAAAGTCAATGAAATTTCTAACGGAATAAACCTTTCAGACTTCAGGGAACGCAACTTCGGAAAAGATTACGGCCTCGAGATCATAGATGGCCCTATGGAAGGATTATTGTCACGCGTAGTTATTGTGCTCGATGAGAACGGAAAGATTCTCCATACCGAACAGGTAGATAAGATTGAAGATGAGCCTAACTACCTGGAAGCTCTTAAACCCTTGCTATAATGTATAATTTCATCACCGGCCGAATCAAAGGAGGTGGTTATGCAATAAAAGGTGCGTGGCTGCTACTGCGCCATGAACCCAGTATCCAGGTGCAGTTTGTTATTGCCGTGATTATGACCATTGCGGGGTTTTTCTTCGGAATTACCCCGACTGAATGGGTCATGCAAATCTTTGCCATTGGGCTGGTAATGGCCACCGAAGGTGTAAACACTGCCATTGAGAACATTGCCGACTTTGTACATGCCGATTATCACGTAAAAATAGGACGCATAAAAGACGTTGCGGCAGGAGCTGTTTTCTTTGCCGCCATAGCAGCCGTGGCAGTTGGACTCATTATATATATCCCTTACATCTTTTATACCGTCTAGACTTATCGAATTTTATTTAAGCTGAAAGCGCAGGCAATGGATCACTCACACCCGATACCTTCCAAAAATGGCATTTTTGAGAAACATTTTTTAGAGGGTCGGGATTGAAGCAAGACTTATTCGGTGATCTGCCGCTAACAAAACTTCTTTAAAATAGATTTTACCTTTTCTTTATATTAGCTGGCACTAATTTGTATTTTTGCGCCCAAACCTTCAGTTCTACTATGGCTAAAAGAAAAGCTGTCAAAAAATCTTCTTCAAAATCCTCTTTTTCGAAGTCCTCGTTAAGGCTTTCCCCTAAGGGAAAGGTGCTATTGGGAAGCTTTTTGATCTTTTTTGGCCTGGCGCTGTTAATTGCCTTTACCTCTTTTCTTTTTAACTGGCAGGTAGATCAAAGTACCCTTTCACAGCTAGGCAACCGTGAAGTTGAAACTAAAAACCTCCTCAGCAAGTTTGGGGCCGCTATAAGCAACTTCTTTATTTATGAGGGCTTTGGTATTGCAGCCTTTGCATTTTCTTTTCTCACCATTACCACGGGGATCTACTACTTTATGAGCCTAAACAAGAAAGCTTTGTTCCGGTTTTGGTTCTGGGGCCTTCTGGTGATGATCTGGGTTTCGGTTTTCCTGGGATTCTTTGCTGAATCTAATGCCCTGCTTGGTGGTACCGTGGGTTACGAAATAAATAATTACCTTCAGGATTACCTGGGCTTTACCGGTACAGTACTCCTGCTTTCATTTTTGTTCATCGCATACCTGGTGATAAGGCTAAAAATTACTCCCGAAAAGTTGATTTCAGCTTTAAAAAGAACCAAAGAAAATATTTCAGAAGATTTCCAGACGTCTTCTTCTGTTTCTGAAGACTTCGGTTCAAAAAATACTTCAGAAGCAACCAAACCGGCACCCCAACAAAAACAGGCAGAACAGCCAAAGCCTGCAACGCCTGAAGCAGAAAAACCAACACCTCCACAACCCGCTCCCGAAAAAGTTGTAATCCGTTCAGAAGAAAACCCCGATGACGTGGCGATGGAAGTTGAAACGGCGCATGAGGAAGAAGAACTTGACGATAACCTGAGCCGTAAACTGGTAGAGAATTATGGCGAGTTTGACCCAACTCTCGAACTTAAGAATTACCAGTTCCCTACTATTGAACTTCTCAAAGATCACAACGCCAATGGCGGCGGTATTACCATTAACCAGGAAGAACTTGAGGAGAACAAGAACAGGATTGTTGATACCCTCAAAAATTACAAAATTGATATTGCGCAAATCAAGGCTACTGTTGGCCCTACCGTGACGCTATACGAGATCATCCCCGAGGCAGGAATAAGGATTTCGAAGATCAAGAGCCTTGAAGATGATATTGCACTTTCCCTTTCAGCTTTAGGCATCAGGATCATTGCCCCAATTCCGGGAAAGGGAACTATTGGTATTGAAGTTCCCAATAAGAATTCCACCATGGTTTCCATGAGGAGCGTTATTGCCTCCCCCCGCTTTCAAAATGCCGAAATGGAACTGCCAATGGCTTTAGGTAAAACGATCTCGAACGAGACCTTTGTGGTTGACCTTGCTAAAATGCCTCACCTGCTTATGGCAGGAGCTACAGGCCAGGGGAAATCTGTTGGACTTAACGCTATTCTTACTTCCCTTCTTTACAGCAAGCATCCTGCAGAGGTGAAGTTTATCCTGGTAGATCCAAAAAAGGTAGAATTAACGCTCTTTAATAAAATAGAAAGGCACTACCTCGCCAAGCTTCCCGATACCGACGAAGCTATAATTACAGATAACACCAAGGTGATCAATACCCTCAATTCGTTGTGTATTGAGATGGACAACCGGTACGAGTTGCTTAAAGACGCCATGGTAAGGAATATAAAAGAGTACAATGTAAAGTTCAAGGCTAGAAAATTAAATCCCGAGAACGGCCACAAATTTCTGCCTTATATTGTACTGGTGGTAGACGAATTTGCCGATCTTATTATGACGGCCGGTAAAGAAGTTGAAGCTCCAATTGCAAGACTGGCCCAGTTGGCACGTGCTATTGGGATACATTTGATCATTGCTACCCAGCGGCCTTCGGTAAACGTAATTACGGGGATCATCAAAGCAAACTTCCCTGCCCGTATAGCCTTCAGGGTAACTTCAAAGATAGACTCACGTACTATTCTCGACAGCCAGGGGGCCGATCAACTTATTGGAAAGGGAGATATGCTATTCACCCAGGGCAACACGCTACTCAGGTTACAATGTGCTTTTGTTGACACTCCCGAGGTAGATAAGATTACTGAATTCATTGGTTCGCAAAAGGCTTATGCCGATGCTTATCACCTCCCCGAATACAGCGGAGAGGAAAGTGGCACATCTCTTGATATTGACGTAAGCGACCGGGACAACCTCTTCCGCGAAGCTGCCGAAATCATAGTGATCGCACAACAGGGATCGGCATCTTTACTTCAGAGAAAACTGAAACTGGGGTATAACCGCGCAGGTAGGATCATTGATCAACTGGAGGCAGCCGGAGTCGTGGGACCCTTTGAGGGCAGCAAGGCACGACAAGTACTGGTGCAGGATCTGGAAGGCCTGAACCAGCTGTTAAATGAAGAATAGTATAACCACATAAGAAAATGAAAAAAATAATTTTAGTAGTAGCGGCAATAATGACTTTTATGGCAGGAAATGCCCAATCGTCTAAAGAAGCCAAACAATTGCTCAGCGAAGTTTCCTCGAAGGTGGAATCTTATGACAACATTGTCATTGAATTCAAATATGGCCTTGAAAATACTGCCGAGAATGTAAAGCACGAAACCCGTGGAGATGTAAGCCTTGAAGGTGAAAAATACCTGCTCAACATTATGGGCACCACCCGGTTATTTGACGGGGCAAAATTGTACACCATCATCCCCGAAGATGAAGAAATTAATATTTCCTCTCATAATCCGGAGGACGACCAGGATATTAGTCCGTCTAAAATGCTGACCTTTTACAACAACGGGTACAAAACAGAAATGGGCCCTGTACAGGATCTTAAGGGACGTAAAATTCAGTATGTGAAGCTTACACCTATAGATTCCAACGCCGAGATTAAAGAAATCCACCTTGGCATTGACAAACAAACAAAGCACATCTATAACATGATCCAAACGCAGGACAATGGCACCAAGATCACTATTACAGTAAACAGTTTCAAGACCAATCAACCCCTGCCCCAGTCATTGTTCCAGTTCAAGGAAAGCAGGTATAAAGATTATTATATTAACCGGTTAGACTAAGTAATTGAAAATACTAGACAGGTACATACTTACCAGCTACCTAAGAACGTTCTTTTCGGTCTTTGTAATACTCATGTTCATATTTGTATTACAAACCATCTGGCTGTACATTGGGGAGCTGGCAGGTAAAGACCTCGATGCCGAGGTCATCTTTAAATTCCTGTTATACTTTAGTCCGAAGCTGGTACCGCTGGTACTGCCGCTTACCATTCTGCTTACTTCCATCATGACCTTTGGGAATTTTGCCGAAAATTATGAATTCGCAGCAATGAAATCGGCAGGAATATCATTACAGCGGGCAATGCGACCACTTACTTTTTTCATCTTACTGGTAAGTATTACCGCCTTTTTCTTTTCCAATAACGTCATCCCGGCTGCAGAGTATAAATCTATTAACCTAAGAAGGAACATTGCGCAGTTAAAGCCCGCAATGGCTATTTCTGAAGGAGTATTTAACGACCTGGGCCAGATCAATATTAAAGTTGAAGAAAAATCGGGAGAACGCGGACAGTATCTTAAGGATGTTATCATTCATAAAAAGAACGAACGTCGCCCCGGAAATTTCACCGTTATTAAAGCTACGGAAGGAGAATTAGTAGGAAGTACAGGCTCAAATATCTTGAGTTTGATCCTGAAGGATGGTAACTATTATGATGAGATCATTCCCGATTCTCCACGCGATAGGCAGAAAAAGCCTTTTGCAAAAAGCTATTTTGAAGAGTACGTGATCAACATGGACCTTTCAGGGTTTAACGATATAGATCTTGATGAGGAGAACTACAGCAACTCCCATAACATGCTCAAGATCTCAGAACTCACGCGAACTATAGATTCTTTCTCTACTTCCTATAATGAGGACCTGGCATCATTTTCACGAAATATGTACAGTCGTACAGGTGTCGAAAATCTCAAGAGAGAAACCACTGCCACAGAAGATACAGTCATTGAACCCGAAAAAGGTATTTTACCACTCTATGAAACCCATCAGGCCTCGCAGATCGTTAACCTCGCGATGGGCAATGTGAATGGTGCACTGGTTACAGTTGTTGGTAAGCGTACAGAACTATCACAGGCTTCAAAACGTCTTAATAAATTTGAGATCGCCCTACACGAGAAGTATGTACTTGGCTTTGCCTGTATTGTTCTTTTCTTTGTAGGTGCGCCACTGGGAGCCATAATTAGAAAAGGAGGAATGGGATTGCCCATGGTGATTGCCGTGCTGTTGTTCCTCACCTATCACTTTATTGGGATCTTTGCCAAGAACAGTGCCGAGGAAGGGCAGATTAGTCCATTCCTGGGAACCTGGCTTTCAACCCTTATCATGCTCCCTTTGGGTATATTTCTTACCTATAGAGCAACTACAGATCAGGGATTATTTAGCTTTAGCATTCTCTTTGAGCCTATTAAAAAGTTGCTGAAAAGAACGCACATTATGGGTCGTTCCCAAAAGGATTAATATCTTTACCGGCAATAATACTGCACATCTATGATTACTGAAACTTCCTTTCAACTACATACTATTAAAGAAGCTATTGATGACATTAGAGCCGGTAAGGTGATCATTGTTGTTGACGATGAAGATCGTGAAAATGAAGGAGATTTTCTGGCTGCTGCTTCCAAAGTAACTCCCGAAATGATCAACTTTATGGCTACTCATGGTCGGGGCCTCATTTGCGCCCCTATTACCGAGAAGCGTTGTAAGGAGCTGCAACTTGAAATGATGGTTGGCAACAGCACAGATCCTATGGAAACTGCTTTTACTATTTCTGTAGATCTTAAGGGGAAAGGAGTAACCACAGGAATTTCGGCATCAGACAGAGCAGAGACTGTAAAAGCCCTTATTGATCCTGACACCAAACCTTTCGACCTTAGCCGTCCCGGACATATTTTTCCGCTTAAAGCTAAAGAAGGAGGTGTGTTAAGGAGAACAGGCCATACCGAAGCTGCTATTGATTTTGCAAGGCTGGCAGGCTTTCCTCCTGCCGGGGTAATTGTAGAGATCATGAATGAAGACGGTTCTATGGCGCGGCTGCCGCAGCTCCTGAAGGTAGCCAAAAAATTTGATCTTAAGGTAGTTTCTATTGAAGATCTTGTAGCTTATAGGATGCAGCACGATTCTCTTATTACCAAAAAGGAAGATTTTGATATCAATACCCGCTTTGGAACATTTAGATTAAGAGCCTACCAACAAACCACAAATAAGCAGGTACATATTGCGCTCACCAAAGGCGCATGGAAATCTTCAGACCCAGTACTGGTACGCATGAATTCAACGCTCGTCAATAATGACATTTTAGGCACCCTTACAAACGATGCCGACAAGAAGCTAGATTACATGTTCAAGGCAATAAACGAGGAAGGAAAGGGAGCTATTGTCTTTATTAACCAGGAAAGCCAGTCTCTCAATTTACTTAAAAGACTTGGCGAGCTTAAAGACCTTCAAAAAATGGGAGAAATGAAAGCTCCTCCCCTTGTGATGGATTCTAAAGACTTCGGAATTGGAGCCCAGATCCTTCATGATCTTGAAATCCATAAACTTCGTCTCTTATCTAATACAAAACAGACAAAACGTGTGGGAATGATAGGATACGGACTCGAAATTATCGAGTACGTAAAATATTAAATTTTAATAACAGTATCTTCCAGAGGTCTTCTCACTTTTTTAAGGGAGGCGAAAAGATCATCTTCGGCGCGGTAACCCACAGGTAAAGCAAGTACTGCTTCAAGGCCGTATTTCTCAAGCTCAAGGATCTTGTTGTATTCATGGGGTTCAAAACCTTCCATGGGGCAGGAATCTATTTTTTCTATTGCACAAACCGTGAGCAAAGTTCCCAGCACAAGATAAGCCTGGTGAGTGGCCCATACTTTGACTTCGCTAATGGGCTTTTGTTCAAAATCTCCTACTAATGACTCTTTAAAGGGATGCAGTATCTCGTCAGGAGTTTTTCGCACATCCTGAACCGTCTTAAAGTAGTTTTCAATAAAAGCTTTGTTCACCGTACGCTCAATGCAGATAACCAGCACATGAGAGGCTGTGTTTACCTGTTGTTGATTGTAAGAGGCTTTCATCAGCTTCTCCTGTACATCCTTATTTTGCACCATCACCAATCTAAGGGGCTGGAGCCCGTAAGAGGTAGCAGTCAGGTTAAAAGCATTTTTGAGTATTTCTATCTTCCCGGCCGGAAGTAGTCTTTCAGGATCAAATTTCTTTGCTGCGTATCGCCACTTTAGTGCATCAACACTTTCCATATCTAAAATTTTCACAAAGATACATCCCTCAAACAGAGGCTGCAAATGAAGAGTGTGGTAAGAAAAAAGGGGAAGAGGTTTTAGAATCAGTCGCGTTTCCGCTCTCTTTTGTCACGGTATAAGTTATAGACCTTTCGAATCAAGAAAGCACTGACCAATAAAACTCCCAGGATCTCGAGTCCCAATATCAAATAAAATAACCCCATATAGTAATGTTTTGTGGAGTCTCGTTGAATCCAAAAAACCAAATGTACCTTAAAGCACTGTTAAAGGTTACCGTTATTAGCACAACCTATACAACTTATAACACAACTTTAAATACATAATTTTAGAAAATCAGGTATTTTTAAGATAAATCCTTTACAATTTTTTGCAGATTACATTATCCGAAAAGGATTTGTTAGAGTAAATTAAAAATAAACTGAAGACCAAAAAGAAAAAACCATTAAATGGAAATTTTTGTAAAAGCTCTTCCTGTTGAAGAGATTATTGAAAGCTTATCCAAACAATTTAGAACTCCACTTAAAAAAGACGCGGGAGAACTCACCATAGAACTCCCTGAAAAGCTCGGGCAGGGCTTCATTAGAGGAACCAGCTTTGATTCGGGTGTAGGGATCATTGAATACAATGTAACCTTTTACAAGGATATGGAGATCCATTTTACTATAAACCAAACACACCCTTTAAAATTCATATTTTGTTCTGAAGGCAGGGTAAACCACGCCTTTAAAGAAAACGAAGACATTCATACCATAGACACCTACCAAAACGTGATCGTATCCAGTAGCGGGTACAACGGCCATGTGCTTTATTTTAAAGCCAATGAGACCTCGCATGTTTTTAGCCTGGAGATCATTCGGGCCGATTTCAGTAAAAGAAAGAACTTTGGGTACAAAGATATCGGCCCACGCCTGGAGAAGCTGTTCAAAGATGACGTAGCCCAGGAGCTTTTCTTTTACCAGGGTAATTACAGCATTCAAGCTGCCGATATTGTAGAAGATATCGCCAAAAAAGATCATACCGGCTTTTTGCGTTTCATATACTTAGAAGGTAAAGCTTATGAGATGCTTACCAAACAAATAAGCCAGTTCATAGATGATCAGCAAAACGACAACAAATCTACCATGCTTAGAAGAAGCGATGTAGAAAAAGTCAAAAGAGCTGTAGACGTGATCAATCAGGATCTCAATAAGAATTATTCTGTTGATGAGCTGGCCAAAGAAGTAGGAACCAATGTAAATAAATTACAGGAAGGTTTCAGGTACATGTTCAACCTCACTGTGAATAAATATGTACAACAGGTAAAGCTAGAAGCAGCAAAAGAAATGCTTAGTCAATCAGATCAAAACATATCTCAAATTGTTGGTCAGATTGGGCTCAACAACCGAAGCTATTTTTCAAAGATCTTCAAAGAGAAATACGGTGTAAGCCCCAAGTACTTTCTCAATAACAAGTTCAACGAGAGCGAACATAGTACCGAAAATGAGGAAGACGACGATGAGCACGGGAAAAATTAACCCGAAAGGGCATCAATGGCCTTTTCTATATCAGTTCCTTTTTCAAGTACAGCTTTAAAGAGATCAGGCTTTTCCTGAATCCTGGCCGGCATGGTTTTTATAGTAAAATCTTTCATGTCAAGGCCAGGTTGCACTTCATGCCACTCAAGTGGCGCCGAAACCGTCGCTCCCGGTTTGGGACGGGCACAATATGGGGCAGCAAGGGTCTGCCCTTTTCTGTTCTGAAGAAAATCCAGGTAGATCTTATCTTTCCGCTTTTTTACATTGCGTTCCATTGAGGTGAGATCGGGAAGTTTCTCCTGAATAAAATAGCACAAAATTTTCGTAAAATCCCGAGCTTCGTCATAAGTATATTTCGCGCCCAGCGGAATATAAATATGGATTCCGCTGGAGCCTGAAGTTTTAGGGTAACCCACTATTTTAGCTTTGTCCAGCACTACTTTTGCAGCCTGCGCCACCTCTATCACCTGCTCAAAAGTGTTCTTTTCTGAAGGATCTATATCAATTACCGTGAAATCTGGGTGAAGCAGATTCTGCACCCTTGAGTTCCACGGATTGATCTCAATACATCCCAAATTAGCCATATAAATGAGACTGGCTTCATTCTGGCACATAATGTACTCCAATTCCCGGTTGTTGTGCTTTGAAAATACTTTGGTAGATTCCAGCCAGTGCGGGAAAATACCCGCTGTATCTTTCTGGTAGAAACCCTCTTCCAGGATGCCGTTGGGATGCCGGTGTAGATTCTGCGGCCTGTCCTTCAAAAATGGCAAAATCGCATCACTTATTTGCAGGTAATATTCTATGAGATCGTATTTTCTCAATCCCGACTTTGGCCAGTAAACCTTGTCGAGATTGCTAATGGGCACAGATATTCCTCCAATCTCCAGGGTGTTCTCATCTTTTTTTGCTGCGGGCTTGTGCTTAGGGACCCTGGCTGTTTTTTCCTTTGTTATCTCCTTCGGAAGTTTATCCATCCGCAGACCTTTAAAAGAAGGATGCCGCATATGTCCGCTACTGGTCCATTCAGAAAAATTGACTTCACAGATCAATTCCGGAGTAAGCCAGGTTGGCGTTCGTCCTTTTAATGAAGGCTTCTTCTTAAAAGGCATGGCCCTGGTCACCATCTTCTGGAATTTATCGAAAAGTTCCTTTTTATCATCCTCACTAAATCCTGTGCCGCAGTTACCAATATAAACCAGCTCTTCATCTCGGTGCATTCCCAGGATCAGAGATCCAAACGGTCCTCCTTTATCTGAATCTGTGTACCCGCAGATCAAAGCTTCCTGGCTTTCAAAAGCTTTTATCTTGAGCCATTTATCACTCCTGGAACCGGGAAGGTACTGGGAATCGGCTTTTTTGGCAATCACGCCTTCCATTCCCATTTCCACTGCCTGCTCAAAAAAGGCCTTTCCCATGCTCTCTACATGATCGCAGTAATATACCTGCGGAATATCTTCTATCACCTCCTGAATTAAACTTTTTCTTTCGGAAAGTGGCAGGTGCATAATATTGTGCCCGTTTAGGTACAACAGGTCAAAAACGTAATATCTCAGCTCTCCTGAAGGTGCTTTCTGGTAATTCTGAAGTTTTTGAAAAACAGGTTTTCCGTTCTCATCAAGCGCTACTATTTCCCCATCAAGCACCGCATCATGCGGAATATTCTTTAGCTGCTCATAAATTTCCCGGAACTTGGCTTTAAAAGAAATTCCATTCCTGGAGTACAGGTCTACCTTCCCTTTTTGAATATTGGCCAAAGCGCGATATCCATCCCACTTTAATTCAAAAATCCAGTTGGCCTTATTAAAGATCTCCTTTGCTTTTGTGGCGAGCATGGGCTTGATCAATTCATTTACTTCAAGCTGTTTTACCTTTTCTTTACTGGCGTGTTCGCTAAGGTTTTCGGCGTCATAACTTAAATCTGTAGAAAAATCATCAGCCTTCTTGATAAGCAACCATTGATTGTCTTTTTCACCACCTCGTCGGGTATGCACCAGTGCAAAAGTTCCTTTTATTTTGGTGCCAAAAAAGGTGATTTTAAGATCCCCTTTTTTCAGCATTTTAAGCAGGTCTTCTTCCCCTCCGCCACCAGATGCTTCATAAGAACCTTCATCCCAAATACTCATCTCCCCTGCTCCATAATTGCCCTTGGGAATTGTTCCTTTAAAAGTGAGATATTTTATGGGGTGGTCTTCGGTCATGATTGCCAGCCGCTTATCGGCAGGATTCATAGATGGGCCTTTGGGTACGGCCCAGCTCTTTAGTACGCCTTCCATCTCCAGGCGCAGGTCGTAATGCAGGCGGGTTGCCCTGTGCCGCTGAATCACAAACCTAAACTTCCCTCCATTCTTTTCATAAGCAGCATCGGGTTCGGGAGTTTTCTGAAAATCTCTTTTTTTGATGTACTCGTCAAGTGCCATTAGGAAGCTTTAGTTTTTTTCTTCTTTTTATCAAGACTTGCCTTTAACTGCGCCATAAGATCTGTTGCAGGAGTGGCTTTTGACTCAAATTTTTCGGTTTTGGTTTTCTTACCGCCAGTCTTCGCCTTAATGATCTTTAAGAGTTGATCGTTATAAACATCTTTATACTTTTCAAAATCGAATTCTTCAGTATATTGTTCAATGAGCGATTTGGCCATATCAATTTCCTTTTTGGAAACTTTGGTATCGGGAAGTTTAAGTTCGGTAGGGTCGCGTATCTCATCAGCAAACCTAATCACATGCAGCACGAGAGCATCTTTATATACCCCAACAAGGCTAAGGTTCTCTTTGGCACGCATTACAAAAGTTGCCACGCCCAGCTTGCCTGTATCCTTCAAAGCAGCTTTTAGAAGATTATATGATTTCTTCCCATCCTTTTGAGGCTCCAGGAAATACGGCTTTTTAAAGAGCACATCGGCCACATCCTTTTCTTCAATGAATTCTTCAATGTCTATGGTGCGGGATTTCTTCATATTGGCCTTGTCAAAATCCTCTTTCTCCAACACAATATAAGAGTCGTCTTTTAGGTAGCCCTTTACAATATCCTTCCACTCCACTTCTTCACCCGTCACTTCATTCACTCGTTTGTATCGTATCCTGGCGTGGTCATTTTTATCGAGCATGTCGAGATCGAGCTTTCTTTCTTCACTGCCCGAGTACATTTTAATAGGGATAGTCACTAAACCAAAACTTATTGAGCCGTTCCAGATTGACCTCATAATTTGAAGAGTTTTAATTGATATACTACAAGATACCCGATTTTCTATTTATAGCCGAAGTATTAGCAATGTCTTAACGAGCACACCCCTCTATAGCCTGCAAGGCGTTAAGATTTAAGAAAAAAACAGCTAAAGCTTTCTTAATCATTTTGTTGCAGCATCAAAAAGAAACTAACTTAGAAAATCAAGGTTTTCCAACATTACAGCAGGCTGTAAAACAATTAATATGAAAATGAAAAGACTGGAAAAGAAAGTAGCGATTATAACCGGCGGAGCCACGGGTATTGGGGAAGCCATTTCTAAGAAATTTGCAGCCGAAGGAGCCGAAGTTCTTGTAGTGGGAATGCCACAAGACCCGGTAAAAGAAGTGATTGATGACATCAAGAAATCTAAAGGAAAGGCCATAGGTTATTCTGCCGATATTTCTTCGGAAGAAAATGCCAAAGATGCTGTAGAAACTGCCGTTAAACACTTCGGCCGTATCGACATACTCATCAATAACGCAGGAGTATACCCTGAAGTAAATACAATAGACCAATATTCTCCTGAAGCTTTTGACAATCTTCTGAAAAACAACCTGAGAACGGCATTTTTGATGACCAAATATGCCATCCCACATTTACAGAAGTCGCAGGGCTGCATTGTTTCAGCAGGATCGGAAGCAGGGAAAATCGGTATCCCAAATATCACGCCCTATGGCGGCACCAAAGCCTTTATGCACGCCTTTATGAAAGGAGTAGCAGCCGAGCAGGCAAAGAACGGAATCAGGGCAAACTGTGTTGCTCCCGGCCCCATCGATACCGCGTGGACGCACAAAGAAACAAGTGATATCACCAAAAAGATAGAAAAACAAATGATGAGCGCCACACCACTTGGCCGCCGTGGCACACCCGAAGAAATTGCCAATGTGTACCTTTTTCTGGCATCTGATGAAGCTTCTTATGTCACCGGTGCCGTCTACTCTGCCGATGGTGGGATCACTATTGGAAAAGGCCCGGTTGGAGATGAAGTACCCTCTAAACTAAAGAAAAAACCTAAAGGAAATCTAAAACTAAAGCATCAAATGGATGGTGCAACAAACATGCGATAAATTATGTCTTTAAAAGCAATATTTTTAAACTGTACCCTCAAAAAATCACCCGAAACCTCCAACACTTCTGCCTTTATCAAACAGGCCGAAAAGATCTTCACCGAGCTCGAGGTAGAAACCGAAGAAATAAGGGTCGTAGACCACAATATAAAATTCGGAAATACTTCTGATGAAGGGGAAGGCGATGACTGGCCACAAATCCTGAAAAAGATCAAAGAGAGCGACATCATGATCCTCGCTACTCCAATCTGGAGGGGCGACCGCAGTGCCGTGGCTAAATTGGTAGCCGAAAGATTTGATGGCATTTGGAGCGAAGCCGATGAAGAAACGGGACAGTACCCTACCTTTAACAAAGTAGGCGGCGTGATGGTTGACGGTAATGAAGATGGTGCCAAAAAGGCCATTTCCAGCATTTGTTTTGACCTTTCTGAACACGGCTTTACAATTCCGGTAAATGCTTTTAGCTACTACGTAGGCAAGGCAGGCCCGGGTCCGGCTTATATCGAGGCCAAGGGTGACCGGCATTTTTTCACCAACCGCAACCTCTATCACATGGTTCACAACCTGGTGCACGTGGCAAAAGTGCTGAAAGAAAAGCCTTACCAAACCAATGTGAATAAATTAAAAAAGCAAGCTGAAAAAATAAGCGACACCAATAAATAAATAATCACAAACCCAACCTTAAAAACAAACCAATATGTTAAGCTGGCTAATACATATCATCATTGATGCCGCTGTGCTCCTTATTGCAGCAAAAATGTTTCCCAAAGTAGAGCTCAAAGGCTGGAAAACCGCCCTTGTGGTCGCACTGCTTATTGGGGTTCTAAGCTTTTTCTTAAGCTGGATCCTTACTGCTGTGCTCAATATTGCGACTTTAGGAATCTTTTATTTCCTCGGTTTAGGATTTATAACCAGGATTATCGCCTATTCAATCATCATTGAACTGGCCGATAAACTGAGTACAGGCTTCAAAACCCACGGTTTCATGCCTTCCTTATGGCTGGCAATAATTATAGCTGTAGTGGGCTCTCTTGTAGACTGGATCATTCTATAAAATTGAGGTCTCAAAAATGACAAATCCCGCCGAATTTTTTGGCGGGATTTTTTGTTTGTGGTTATTTGTTTGTGGTTTTATTTGGCCACGAATTCACGAATTGTTTTTTTGGGGTTGATATTATCCCCGGGTTGAAACCCTGGGCTAGAAATCTACCGCCCCTACGGAGTTATTAAGTATGATTTTTGGAATCTAGTGCCTGGATTTTAGTACTTAAAAATTTATTCCCTTTTCGCTCTAAGGTACTGATTTGGCCAGGAAGTCTCAGTTTTTAAGGCAGCAGCAGCTTCCAACGGGAAGTAAGGATTCCGAAGCAATTCCCTGCCCAGCAGTATAATATCTGCCTGTTCCTGCTGCAGCACCTCTTCTGCTTCCTGCGGTGTGGTGATTAGACCAACTGCAGCCGACATGATCCCGGATTCTTTCTTTATTTTTTCTGAAAATGGCACCTGGTATTTCTTTACTACCGGAATGCTCACCCCGGGCACAAGTCCGCCCGAAGAACAATCTATCACATCAACTCCTTCTGCCTTAAGCCGCTTTGCCAGCTCTACAGATTCTTCTTCATTCCAGCCTCCAGCCGCCCAATCGGTCGCAGAAATCCTCACGAATAGCGGGAGATTATCTGGCCAGTCTTCTTTCACGGCACGAGTAACCTCCAGCAAAAGCCTTATTCGGTTTTCAAAAGATCCGCCATAATTGTCATTTCTGTGGTTGCTGAGAGGCGATAAGAATTCGTGTAGCAGGTAACCATGTGCAGCATGAATTTCGAGAACTTTAAAGCCTGCCAAAAATGCCCTTTTTGAAGCCTCTTTAAAATCGGAAATTACTTTCTCAACTCCTTCTGGGTTTAGGGCTACCGGCTTTGGATTATCATCATAAAAAGGAATTTCTGAGGGAGCAACCGGTTGCCAGCCACCCTCATTTTCAGAAAGAAACTTACCACCCTGCCAGGGGCTGCTGGTAGAAGCTTTTCTCCCGGCATGAGCCAGTTGGATACCGGGAACACTTCCCTGACTCTCCAAAAATTCTGTAATTTCCTTCAGTTTTTCAACGTGTTCATCCTTCCAAATCCCGAGATCATCGGGTGTGATGCGGGCTTCGGGAGAAACCGCTGTTGCTTCAGAAATTACAAGTCCTGCACCGCCGCTTGCACGGGTTCCAAGGTGTACAAGGTGCCAGTTATTGGCAAACCCGTCTTTGCTACTGTACATGCACATGGGAGAAACCCCAATTCTATTTTTAAATGTTATAGATTTTATTTTGAATGACTCAAAGAGCCGGGGAGATTTACTGTTGTTCATATAGAAGAATTTATCATCAAAAGTAATAAAAACACTACCGCCGGGTTAGCTGCTCTTATAGTAAATTAAGATCTATAGATCAGCCAAATTGATACGCTTCAGCAAAAGCCCTTCAAAAATGCCATTTTTGAGACAATAGTTTTTGGGATAGATATTTTGCAATATCTTAGCTTGGAAGATTAAGCTATGCCTGCCAAACAAGTTTTCCCGCTGTCCAAGCTTACCGAAGCTATTGAGAATGTAATAAACAGTCATTGCAGCAAGGTGGTATGGGTCAAAGCCGAAATTGTTAAACTGAATCATTACCCCCACACCGGCCACTGCTACCCCGATCTTGTCGAGAAAAAAGGTGGAAAGATCATCGCCGAACTTAGAGGTAATATCTGGAAATCGAACTTTGATCTTATCAATAACAAATTCAGATATGTTTTAAATGAAGATCTTCGCGATGATATGACGGTTGTAGTACAGGCAACGGTCACCTTCCATTCGGTTTACGGGCTGGCGCTAAACATACTTGATATTGACCCCGAATACACCTTGGGAGAACTGGCCAAACAACGTGCAGAGGCTATAAAAAAACTCATTGCCGAAGACATTTTTGACGCCAACCAAAAGCAGCTGCTCCCTCAACTTCCCAAGACCATTGCAATTATTTCTGTAAGCAGCAGTAAAGGCTATCAGGATTTTATCAATGTGATTGAGAACAACCGCTGGGGCTATCAATTTCAATACAAACTTTTTCCTGCCATTTTACAGGGAGAAAGAGCTGTAACCACAATTACTGCGCAGTTGGAGAAAATAAAGCATCATAAAAAAGTCTTTGATGCCGTGGCTATTATTCGGGGAGGTGGCGGCGAAATAGGCCTAAGCTGCTACGATAATTATCACCTGGCAAAGAAAATAGCCCAATTCCCGATACCGGTATTAACCGGCATTGGGCATTCCACAAACGAGACCGTTAGCGAACTTGTGAGCTATAAGAGTTTTATTACGCCCACAAAAATAGCTGAATTCCTTCTTCAGGAGTTTCATGATTTCTCCCAGCCCCTCAGGGAAAATATTCAGAAAATAACCGCCGGCGCAAACCTGCTTTTTGAGAGGCAGGAAACACAGCTCTCCCGGGTATCAAGCTCCTTCGGTTCTTTAGCAAACAGGATAGTAGATCGGGAGAAAAACAGGCTCGCCTCCTTCAGGCAGACGATTACTTCAGAAAGTAAAGCATTTTTAAAATATGAAGCTGCCAATTTAAAGAACATCGCTTCTTCAGTAGAACTGCTGTCTCCAAAGAACATCATGAAACGAGGTTTCAGCATAACCCGGAAAAATGGAAAGATCGTCACCAACTCGGTTACTGTGGCACCGGGAGACTTCATAGAGACCGAATTCTTTGAAGGAAAAGCTTCAGCAGAAATAAAAAATACCGAAAGTAAATAATGGGAACAAAGATCACATACACCGAAGCTTTTACCGAATTACAGGAGATCGTAAGGGAGATGGAAAACGCCGAAATTGACATTGATGAACTGGATGCAAAGGTAAAACGTGCTTCTGTACTTCTTAAAATTTGTAGAGAAAAACTTTATAAAACCGAACAAAATGTGCTCGAAACACTCAAAGCCATAGACCCGCAATAAACTGATAAGTATTGCTACGCTGCATTTTTAAATTTTTATTTGTAATTTGCCACTTGCTTTAGAAATTATAAAA
>Ga0208014_1000222_pt1 | contig 30886 bp, 21 predicted proteins | sample 25_taG_FD_184099 | JGI IMG/M metagenome (GOLD analysis project Ga0208014, IMG submission 184099) | Marine viral communities from Cariaco Basin, Caribbean Sea - 25_WHOI_OMZ (SPAdes) (version 2) | ecosystem: Environmental > Aquatic > Marine > Oceanic | place: Caribbean Sea: Cariaco Basin...
AAATATAAACTTATAAGTAAAGGTGAGTTTGCTTATTCCGCAATGCAGGTTGGCAGGGATGAAACCGTACGTGTTGTACTTTATTCGTTTGATGAGTCTGCAATTATTTCCCCTGCATACAGTGTTTTTAAAGTAAAAGATGATGTAGAATTATTACCTGAATTTTTAATGCTTTGGTTCTACCGTCCAGAGTTTAATCGTTTTGGTTGGTTCATTAGTGATAGTAGTGTTAGAGCAAGTTTAGAATGGGAAAGGTTTTGTGAAATAAAAGTTCCAGTTCCAGACATAAAAATTCAAGAAGCCATTGTTACTATTTACCACACCTTAGAAACCCGTAAACGTATTAATGAGCAATTAAAAGACAGCATCAAGCCGCTTTGTCCTGTATTAATGCGTGGTGTTGTGGAGAAGTTGGAAACTAAAATTGAGGCAGCTATATGATAACGTCTTTAAACATAAAAAATATTGCCACTTATGATGCCGTTAATGGTGTTCCTATAAATGATTTAAAAAGAGTCAATTTCTTTTTTGGTTTTAACGGTTCAGGAAAATCAACCATTGGTAAATATTTACATAATCTGAGTTTAGATACAAATAGTCAAAATTCAGATTTCAACCAGTGTTCTCACGTTGGATATGATGAAACTCAGCATCAAATTTTAACCTTTAACGAAGATTTTATTGAGGAAAACTTTGTGACTAATAGTGACCTAAAAGGAGTGTTTTCTTTAAATCAATCGAATGCAATCATAGACCAACAAATTAAAGATGAAGAAGATAATGTTGAAAATTTTAACAAGCAGATTGATAAGTATAAAGCTAAGATAGAAGCTATTGATACAGATAAGGGTACAAAGCAAACCAATTTAGTGAATCACTGTTGGAATCAACGAAAAACGTTTGACAGTTTTACAAAAGTTAGATTAGCTCACTCTGGTAGTAGTTCTAACCATTTAACTGAAGTCAAAAGGTTATTACAAAATCCTTTAGGAACAATTTCTACGATTACCAACCTTACGGAGCGCTACCAAAGCTTATATGAAAAGGAACTTAAAGAAATTCAAATAAGTGTTGATGCTAAGGTTTATTGGAAATTACGCAAGTTAGAAGAAAAGATTAATACCCTTTTACAAGAAGTGATAGTTGGAAATGAAGACGTTAATATTTCCGGATTAATACAAACACTTAATTCTAGAAATTGGGTTGAGCAAGGGTTAGATTATATTGAATCCTCAGATAGTACTTGTCCCTTCTGTCAGCAAGAGACCATTGATGCAGAATTAAGGGAACAGTTTTCTAAGTTTTTTGATGAAACGTATAAAGAAAAAATAGCCGAACTGGAAACATTGAAAACTTCATATAGAGAAAAGGCTAATGTTTTTATTTCCAATATTTCTCAAATCCAAAATGAGTTCAATCCTCAAAATAAAGTTTCTAACCTTGTAATAGCCTTATCAGCTTTATTTGACGATAATGTTGATATTATAAGCTATAAAATAGAACACTCGAACGAGAAGAAAACAATCACCAGCTTACACGCAAAAAAAGCTGCTTTGTCTGAAATTATAAAACTGATAAAAGATAATAACCAGCTATTCTCTGATTTAGATGCCAATAAAGAAACTTTACTTAGTGATATATGGAAGTATATAGCCAATAATTGTCAAGACGAAATTGATGGTTTTGCAGATAGAGAAGCCAAATATGATAGTATCAAACAGTTAGCTGGTCATTTGAAAGCTTACTATGATGGAAAAATTGCAGCAGCAAAGCAAAATATTGAATCCCTAAGAAACCAAACCGCAGATACAAAAGAAGCAGTAGATTATATTAATGATATACTAAAAAATGCAGGTTTTGCAGGTTTTGAAATTGCTGAAAAAGATAAGGTAAATAATATTTCCAGATACTACTTAAAGCGTCCTCAAACACAGGATAGTGAGCCAATATTCAAAACTCTTAGTGAAGGTGAAAAGAATTTTATTTCGTTCTTATATTTTTATAGGTTGTGTTTGGGAACTGATGACCTACAAATCAATGGTAATAAAAAGAAAATAATAATCATTGATGACCCTGTTTCTAGCTTAGACAGTCAAGCTCTTTTTATTATCACTACCTTAATTAGAGAGTTAATCCAAAGAAAAGGCAATAGTAATAGACCTGATAAACAATCCTTTTTAAATCAAAATATTAGTCAGGTTTTCATCTTAACTCACAATTTCTACTTCTATAAAGAAGTGTCTTTTGAGAAAAGATTGATTTGTACACATCATTATCATTTTAACCTTAAAAAGACTGCAAACAATACATCAATAAGTGGTCAACACGAGAGAATTATCAAAGATGACTATTCTTTACTTTGGTCAAGTTTAAAGGAGACTAAAGAGAACCTTCATAATGGTAGCACCAATAACATCTTCATTTCAAATACAATGAGGAGAATAATTGAAAGTTATGTAAACTTTATTGGTTTAGGAACTGAAGCCTGGTCTGTTCTTTTAAATGAAGATAAAGATTTACCAACCTACTACATTAAATGTGCATTTATATCTACCATAAATGATGAAAGCCATAAAGTTTCAGCTCTTGATGGAATTTATTATCAAAAAATAATAAATGAGCAGCCTCAAGTATTATTCGATGTATTTCTCTCCATATTTAAAACAATTGGTAAGGAGCATTATGAGATGATGATGGAGGAACAAATAGCAGCATAATCAAAAATTAAAAGAATATTTATGACAGAAACCAACCGCATAGAATACAAAGCACAACTCACCAAAGATTTAGATTTGGAAAAAGAAGTGGTAGCCTTTTTAAACTATCACGAAGGTGGCTTGGTAAATATTGGTATCGATAAAAACGGCAAGCCAATTATAAAAATTATTGTGACGTATGACTAGCATAAAAACAAAGCAGTCAGATGCTGCAATCCCAACTTTGACGAATCCCCCCCCTTTTCATTCGCTTTCACCCATAAGTGACCAAGAAAATCATAAATATTATTGTGATGCCCTAGAATGGGCTTTAATTAACAGAAAAGAAAAGGATATAAAAAATATTGCGCTTACTGGAAATTATGGTTCTGGTAAAAGTAGTATTCTCAAAACTTTTCGAGAAAGACAAATTGAGGGCTTGAATTTTTTAAATATTTCCTTAGCGACTTTCAAGGAGGAAAAAAATGAAAATTCCAAAACTCAAATTTCTCAAGAATCAAAGGTTTCAGATAACACCAAGGAAGACAAAACATCACAAATTGCCAAGAATAAAAATAATGGTGAAGTTTCAGATAAAAATGACCAACTGCGCTTGATTGAGCTGAGCATACTTCAACAAATATTTTATCACGAAAAAAATGATACCATTCCTGATTCTCGTTTTAAGAAAATTAGAAGTCTAAAACCTAGTGAAGTAAAAAATGCTACCTGGTTAGTTTTTGGTGTTCTTTGCTCATTTTATTTATTTTTCTATTTTGATACGTTTCGCACATTATTCAACCTTCCTGCGCCCCTACCTTGGTTTGAATATTTAATCAAAGGTTTAGTTTTATCTGGCTTTTTGACTCTTTTTTATAATTTTCTAAAGAGAGTCATTCAGTTCTCTCAAAGATTAACCATTAGTAAACTAAATTTTCAAAATCTAGAAATTCAGGTTGCGGAAAACCTTGACAAATCGATACTCAACAATCACTTGGATGAGATTTTATACTTTTTTGAAGCCACTAATTATAATGTTGTAATTATTGAGGATTTAGACCGATTTGAACAAACAGAGATATTCACAAAGCTGAGGGAAATTAATTTGCTTATCAACAATTCTAAATCAATCGCTCGGGAGGTGGCCTTTATCTATGCTGTTCGGGATGAGATGTTCAAAGATAACGACAGAACCAAATTTTTTGATTTTATTATTCCAATAATTCCAGTAATCAATTATTCAAATTCCAATGAACAACTAACAAAAGCTCTTAACGAATTTGGTTACTCCATTTCGACTGATTTAATTGATGAAGTAGCTTTTTATGTGGACGATATGCGCCTACTATACAATGTAGTCAACGAGTTTCACATTTATTTTCAAAAATTTCAGGGTAACGATTTTCAGGGCAAAGAGTTTATGGATAAGCTTTTTGCAATGATTGTTTACAAGAATATTTATCCTGAAGATTTTGTGAAGCTTGGGCGTAACGATGGTCTATTGTACAAAAACTTAATACAAAATAAATCTCCATGGATCAAAAAGGTTATTGACGGAATTGAGCAAGAAAATTTAATTTTAAAAGACGAGCTAGACCAACTAGAAAAAATGCTTCTCAAAAACCTAAACGAACTTAAGCGGATTTATTTGCTTGAGTATTTAAAAATAGCTAATGGTTTGACAACATTTCGAATCGCAAACCACGGCTATACTATTGAGAAGATGCTCGAAGACGAGAATTTTGATAAGCTTCTTAAAAATTCGGTGACATACAATAAGGTATATGAAAATGGTCTAGTATTTAACCTTCAATTTTCGCAGATTGAAGCGCAAATAGATCCCGAACAGGGCTATTTGAAAAGAAAAGCCCAAATTGAGCTAAAAAATTCGGGAAGAGTTACAACAATAAGAAACATGCTTAAGAGCAATCAGGAAAAAATAAGAATTACCAAAGGCACAAAAATAAAGTATCTCCTTAAGGATAAAAAGGTTTCAGTTTCTCCAAACCCTACAAAACAAGAACAGCTAATCATTCTTCTCATACGCAATGGTTACATAGCAGAAGATTACCTTAATTACATCTCCTATTTCTACCCAGGTAGCATTACAGAAAATGACCATTGGTTCTTAATGAACGTGCGTAATGAGACACCCAGTGATTTTGAATATAAACTTGATGAAGTGGGTAATGTCATCAAAAAAATCAGTGATTCAGAATTTGAGAAAAATTATGTACTAAACTATAGTTTAGTAGACCATTTATTTGAGTTTAGAGGAAATAGCCCTAAGAAAAACATAATCATCAAACAGCTATCTAATGAGTCTGAGGATTCTGTTAAGTTTGTGAGATCTTATATTGAAAAAAGCAAACATGTTGCAATATTCGTAAAAGAACTTTGTAAAATTTGGACTAATATCTGGGGGTTTATTGAACAAGACAGTTCTTTATCCGAAGCAGAAAAATTGACTTATTATATCTTAATTTTAAACAATGCTGAACTTAGTGATATACAAAAATTAGCATCTATTTCAGGTTTGGAATCTTTTGTATCTAATAAGCCTGACTTTTTAACATTAATTGAAGATGTAGAAAAATTAATAGCGATTATCGAGTTATTTGATATCAAATTTACTTCATTAAATTTTGATGGCGTTTCTACAAATATTAGGGAATATGTTTATGAAAACAATAATTATGCGCTTAATTCATCTATGCTAATGCTAGTGATTAAAACATTTGGCGAATTCAATCAAGAAAATTTTAATAATAGCAATTATGCGGCAATACAACTTTCTAAATGTGACTCATTAATTAGTTATATAGATAATCACATCACCGAATATATAGATTCGGTATATCTAAAATTAGAAAACAATAAAGAAGAACAGCTAGAGTACCTTGTAGATTTACTCAACCATGCTAAAATCATAGAACCTGATAAAGAACGTATTCTTCAATGGACAAATATGATAATCAAGGACATTTCGGAATTGGAGACAACATCAGAATTAGTTGATTTCCTGTTACAAAATAATAAAGTTGAAGCGAATTGGTTAAACATAATCTTTGCCTATGAAGAAAAAGAAAATACTTTTTCGGATTCACTTTTGAATTTTATAAATGACCAAAAAAATGCAAAAACTTTAAGTTCTAATATTTTAAATTCCAAAGAAAATAATCAGCCCGCTTTCAGAAGAGCTTTTCTGCTAAATAATGATATAAATGATGAATTTTACTCCTTATACATTGATGCATTTCCCTTTAGTTATGGTGAATTAAATTATGAAACTTTATCTAAACCTAAAGTAACGGCGCTTGTTGAAAAACGAAAATTATCTTTTAATTTAGACAATTACAATAAGTTAAAAACAAACTTTAGTTCTCTACATTTAACTTTTGCAGTCAACAATATCTCAAGTTTTTTCAAAGAATTGTCAGTTTTAAATTTATCTGAACTGGAATTCATAGAACTTTTGGAAAATTCTAGTCTTGAGACATCTAATAAAATTAAATTAATTGGATTATTTGAGACAGAAAATACAATTACCGAAATTAAGGCATTGACCTTAATTGGAAACATAAGTTTAGAGCATACAGCTCTTAAACTTTCGGAGCCAACTTTATCTTCAATTTTATTAAAATCTTCTATTAAGCAAAATCAAAAAATAGAACTATTTGTTAGAAATATTTCTATGATCAATACTTCTTTTATACCAACTTTTCTTAATTTCTTAGGAGGAGATTATAAGCAACTTAATGAAAAGGGGCCAATGCCTTCTTTTAAAAAAACCAATAGTTTAGTTGTATTTTTCGATTACCTAAAAAAAATAGGTAAAATTTCGAAAATCAAAGACAAAGGTGATTGGATTAAAATAACAACTTTCAGAAACTAAAAATGACAGAAACCAACCGAATAGAGTACAAAGCAGAACTCACCAAAGACTTGGATTTGGAAAAAGAGGTAGTGGCCTTTTTAAACTATCACGAAGGCGGTTTGGTATATATTGGCATCGACAAAACAGGCAAAACCCTTGGAGTAGCAGACCTGGATGGTGATATGCTTAAAATTAAAGACCGTATTAAAAACAATATTTCCCCTTCGGCCATGGGCTTGTTTGATGTGGTTTCAGAAGAAAAGGACGGTAAGACCATCATAAAAATAATTGTAGCCAGTGGTAGCGAAAAACCATATTTCAAAAAGAAATATGGCATGACGGAAAAAGGTAGTTTCATTCGTATTGGCACGGCAGCTGAACCCATGCCTCAAGCTATGATTGATAAATTTTTCGCTTCCCGTACCCGGAACTCGATAGGAAAAATTAAATCGCACCGTCAAGACTTGAATTTTGAACAGCTTCATATATATTACCAAGAAAATGGCAAACCTCTTAACAAACAGTTTAAAAAGAACTTAGAGCTGCTTACTGAGGATGGTTTTTTGAATTATGCGGCTTACCTTTTGGCAGATGTTAACAATGTATCCATTAAAGTTGCCAAATATAAAGGCCTGAATAGAGTTGAGTTAATAGAAAACAATGAATATGGATATTGTTCCCTAATTAAAGCTACAAAAAGCGTATTGGATAAAATTGCAGTGGAAAACACAACTTTTGCAACCATCACATCAAAGCAGCGTATTGAACGAAAACTATGGAACCCTATTGCCTTGCGGGAGGCCATATATAATGCTATAGTGCATAACGATTATACGCGTGAAGTACCCCCAAAGTTTGAAATATTTGATGATAGAATTGAAATAACGTCAGCAGGTTCATTACCTGAAGGATTAAGTGAAATGGATTTTTTTGAAGGCGTTTCTATTCCAAGGAATAAAGAATTAATGCGTGTTTACAGAGATTTGGAATTGGTTGAGCAATTGGGATCAGGTGTTCCAAGAATTATGGAGAGCTATGGGAAAGAATGTTTTAGATTTATGGATAATTTTACACGAATGACGTTTCCTGTTTCTGAACAGGTTACCGAGCAAGTTACCGAGCAAGTTACCGAGCAAGTTACCGAGCAAGTTAAAAATCTATTATCGGTTTTGGATAAACCGTATAGCACAAACGAACTGATGGAACGATTGGGGCTAACACACAGAGAGTATTTTAGAACAGAATATATTCAAAAATCTTTAGAATTGGGCTTAATTGAAATGACAATACCTGATAAGCCAAAGAGCAGTAAGCAAAAATATAGACTAACCCAAAAAGGTATGAACAGGAAAACCCAATGAAATTTACAGAAGCAAAATTAGAAGACGCATTTATAGAGTTATTGGGTAACGAAGGATATCCACATTACTTAGGAAATACTATAAACCGTGATCCCGAAGAAGTTCTCATTGAAGAAGATTTGATAACGTTTCTGCTAAGTCAATATAAATCCGAAGGGCTTACCCTTACAGAAGCTAAGTCTATTGTTTTGCAGTTAAAAACGTTGCCAGCATCCGATTTGTATGAAACCAATAAAAAGGCAACGCAATGGCTATCTGATGGTTTTAACTTTAAGCGTGAAGACCGTAACCAAAAAGATATTTGGGTTTACTTAATTGACTATTCTAAAGAGAACAGTAATATTTACAAGTTTGTTAACCAACTGGAAATAGTAGGCACAGAAAAAAGAATCCCGGACGGAATCATTTATATCAATGGCATTCCGGTAGTGGTGTTTGAGTTTAAAACAGCTATTCAAGAAAATTGTACCGTTCATAATGCCTACATTCAGCTTACCACAAGATATCATAGGGATATTCCAGAACTGTTTAAGTACAATGCATTTTGCGTAATTAGTGATGGGGTCAATAATAAAGCAGGATCTTTTTTTGCGCCCTATGAGTTTTTTTATGCGTGGCGCAGAATTTCAGGTTTAGCCAAAGATGTGGATGGTATTGATAGCATGTTTACACTTGTTCAAGGGATGTTGCACCAAAACCGCCTTAGAGACATTATTCAAAACTTTATTTACATTCCCGATACATCTAAAAAAGATGAGAAAATTGTTTGTCGTTATCCACAGTACTATGCTGCAAGGGCATTATATGACAACATTAAAAGAGCTCAAAAACCCGAAGGAGATGGCAAAGGAGGTACTTATTTTGGGGCAACAGGAAGCGGTAAGAGCTACACCATGCTTTATCTCTCCAGGTTGTTGATGAAAAGCGAGCATTTTGAAAATCCTACGATCGTTTTAATAACTGACCGTACCGACTTAGACGACCAACTTTCAGGGCAGTTCACCAATGCGAAAGTATTTATTGGTGACGATACTATTAAAAGTGTAGAAAGTAGAGCGGAATTGAGGGAGTTGCTACAAGGACGTGCCAGTGGTGGTGTGTTTTTAACCACCATTCACAAGTTTACAGAAGATATAGAATTACTAACCAAGCGCACAAACGTCGTTTGTATTTCAGATGAGGCGCATAGAAGCCAAACCAATTTAGACCAAAAAGTAAGGGTTACGGAATATGGCGTTAAAAAGTCTTTTGGCTTTGCCAAATACCTGCATGACTCGTTACCCAATGCTACTTTTGTAGGCTTTACAGGCACGCCTATTGATGCCACCTTGGATGTTTTTGGTAAGGTGGTAGATGTTTATACAATGACAGAATCTGTTAAGGATGAAATCACGGTTAAAATCGTGTACGAAGGCAGAGCTGCTAAAATAGCCTTATACAATAGTGAATTAGAAAAAATAGAAGCATATTATCAAGTAGCCGAAGAGTCAGGAGCAAATGAATATCAGATAGAGGAAAGTAAAAAGCAATCAGCTAATATGAATGCCATTTTAGGAGATCCAGATAGATTGAATGAATTAGCCACGGACTTTGTAAAGCATTATGAAAATCGTGTTACGGAAGGAGCTACCATTAAGGGCAAGGCCATGTTTGTTAGTAGCTCTCGTGAAATCGCCTATGAGTTTTATAAAAATGTCATAGAACTAAAACCTGAATGGAATGTTGTAAGAGTTGCTGAAGAAGGTGCGGCATTGACCGATAGGGACAAAAGGGAAATTAAACCCATGGAACGCATCAAAATGATTATGACTCGTGGTAAGGATGACCCAAAAGAAATGTATGATTTATTGGGAACTAAAGATTACCGTAAGGAATTAGATAGGCAGTTTAAAAATGAGAAGTCTAATTTTAAAATTGCCATTGTGGTCGATATGTGGCTGACTGGGTTTGACGTTCCTTTTTTAGATAGTATTTATATTGATAAGCCCATACAGCAACACAATTTAATTCAGACGATTTCTCGTGTAAACCGTAAGTTTAAAGGTAAAAATAAAGGTTTGGTAGTTGACTACATCGGCATCAAAAATCAAATGAATTTAGCCTTGAAGAAATACTCGGAAGGTGACAAAGATAATTTTGAAGACATCCAGCAATCTTTAATAGTGGTTAGAAATCACTTGGATTTACTTTCCAAGCTCTTTCATAAATTTGATAATACCAAATATTTCCAAGGAACTTCATTAGAGCAGTTAAACACTCTTAATATGGCTGCGGAATATGCCCAGCTTACAAAAGAGTTGGAAACTCGCTTTATGGGCTTGGTCAAAAGGTTAAAAGCAGCTTATGATATATGTGCCGGTAGTGAGCAGTTAACACAGGAAGAAAGAGATTACACCCATTTCTATTTGGCAGTAAGGTCAATTGTTTTTAAACTAACAAAGGGTGATGCACCAGATACTGCCCAAATGAATGCCAAAGTAAGGGAAATGATTAAAAATGCCTTACAAAGTGATGGTGTTGATGAAATCTTTAAAATGGGTGAAGAAAATGAAAAAGAGCAGGACATTTTTGATGAAAACTATTTAGCCAAGATTGATAAAATAAAGCTTCCTAATACCAAAATAAAATTACTTCAACAGCTTTTGGCCCGTGCCATCGGTGAAATGAAGAAAGTAAACAAGGTTAAAGGGGTTGACTTCTCAAAGAAAATGGAATCCTTGGTTAATAAATACAACCAAAGAGATGAAAATGATGTTTTTAGAAGTGAAGTCTATGAAGAAATGGCAGAACACCTTACTAACCTTATTTGGGATGTCTACAAAGAATTTAAGGCAGGAGATGAATTAGGGATTGATTTTGAGGAAAAAGCCTTTTATGACATTTTAAAAGAACTTTGCATTAAATATGATTTTACGTATCCAGAAGACAAATTGATTGAGTTAGCTAAAGCGGTCAAGGATTTGGTTGATAGTCAAGCCAAATTTCCTGATTGGAGCAAACGTGCCGATATTAAATCGGCACTGAAGGTTGGTTTAATTCTGCTATTGGATGAATTCGGCTACCCTCCAGTTGAACGCGATGAGGTTTACAAAGAAATTTTTGAGCAAGCTGAGAATTTTAAAAAATACAATAAAGTATAAATACAAAAAGCAAAGGCTTATGCACCCAAGAGCAACGAAACCAATAGAAATGCTATCTGAAAGTTTGAACGAAATATTAATGTCAGTTAAGTTCAGTATGCAATATCGTAAAAGTTGTGATTCAGAATTTTGGCAAGTAACTAAAGAAAATGATGGAATCTTAGGATTCCCTTCTTGTATGTTGCTCTTTTGTGTAGTTGATACTTTAGGAAGTTATTTTGAAAATAATCCAGAATTTAAGATAAATATTAAAGGGTTATCCAGTCCTCAAATAATAAATGATGAAAATAGGTCTCATTTTTACATACTTAATTCGGAGCTATTCAATTTGAATTTATCTAAAGGGGATATCGATAGACTATATGAATGTAGAACTAGCTTATTACACAATAGCGTATTGACTGATGGTGTAATATTGAAGGAAACAAACAAAAAGGATTTTATAGAAAAGATAAAATTTGGAGAGAAAACATTAATATCTATAGGCATAGAAGATTTTTATTATGCTTGCGAAGATGCCGTTGAGAGTTTTTTTAATTATCCAATTGTAATAAACGACCAATTAAAGCACAGGTCTAAATTTCACTATAAGGGAATTAGTAATGAAAAAGGATTATGCGAATTAACTCATGGGGAATTTTGGGGTATGAGGACATCATGATTCAGAGCTGTTTGACCCTGCAAATAATGAGATAGGAAGTATATAAATAAAAAAAAAAAAATGGAATTAAATATGATAGGGTTATCAAATATAGTAATGGAATTAGCGTCTTACGGAATGTTTAGAAGTGTAGAATCAATGGATTACAATGCAATAAGCAAAGATCATATTGGTGATATTCAAGCAATCTTTAATGGCCAAAAGATAAAAGTGCAAGTCTTTTCAAAAGATGATGCAGAATCAGTAGCCAAAAAGATAATTGAACATGCTAAATTTTAAAATTGGATATGCTATTAAAATGCGTTTTGGTCATAAATCACCTTATTTAGTTTGAATAAAGTTAAATAAATGTTAAAAAGGGGCTAATTCGGTGTCACCTGTTTTTCTAAGCTCTGAAAAACCCTGTAACCACTAATGAAAGAGACTTTTTGGATAGTTCCTCTTTCTCCGCTAAAAAGCCCCGTATCGTAATGATAACGGGGCTTTTCTTTTATAGATGCTACGATAGGTGCCAGTTTCTTAAATTTTATGGGATCAATTCTAAAAAGGGATCAAGTCCAAAATCTGGGTTTTTATGATTTTAAGAATATAATTTAATCAAGCGGTATAAGAAGTATTGGGTATTCCTCACTCCTCTAAATTGTGATCTAAAAGCCTTAAAAGAAGAAGCTAAGGCAAATCAATGCAGTTTAAATCTTTACATAGTAAAAGTATTGGTTAAGGACATAGGTAATATCCCCAATGAGGCTACTAAAGCCGCTATTGTAGAAGCTCGAAATGAATTGATAATATTGAGGATTGGTTTGACAAACTATGATTATGAAGTTCTCCCCCTTTAGTTGAATTTATTTTAAAAATCTTCTCAAATCTCTACTTCCGTGAAGAATTCGTACAATACGAATATGATTAGAAATAATTCTATAAAATATGATATGAGAAGAAAATGGAAAGCTTAATAAGCCTTCCTTTATTTCATTACGTTGTTTACCAATGTTTGGATTTTTTAAAAGTAATTCAAAATAAGATCGTAACTCAATTAAATACTCTATAGCTTGATCTTTTCCGAATTTTTGTAGTCCAAATTCATAAATAGCTTCAATATCTTCTTCCGATTTTTTTGAAAGGATATAGTAATCTATTAAGAATTTTTCTTGGCTTCAATAATTTGATCCATTGTTTGACGGCTTTCAGGACCATCCCAACCAAGCTCAATCTCTTTTCTTAAATCCTGAATTACTTTTTCGCGGTAGATTGCGTGAAGTCGCAAAGCATCTCTAATTACCTCGCTAATATTTTGATATTCTCCCGAAGCGACCTGCTTTAAGATATATTCTTCCTGTTTTTTTGTGAAGCTAATATTCATAACTATGTCTATATATATATTAAATATAGATATATCGAAATTTAAAATCAAATTATTTCGCTCTCAATAGCCATGGCTCACTTTTTCTGTAATGTGATTTTCTTTATTTTAATAAAAGTCTTTTGTTTCTTATTTCTCGATTTTTTTGATCTATTTGCTTAAGCTCAACTTTAGGAAAATTTCGAGAAGTATGATAAATAGTGCGCTATATCTCGAAAAATAACTAATATTGATCATCAAATTTTAAAGGGCATTTTGCCCTAAATACCATCCCTCACTTTAGAACCAGCACTTCAAAAAATATATAAAAGATATAGGTAATATCCCTAATGAGGCTACTAAAGCCGCTATTGCAGAAGCTCGAAATGGAAAGTTAGAACGAATTGATAATATAGATTATTGGTTAGAAAAGTTATGATTTTTTACTCTGTTCTGGTATTACATTAATAGTTTCTCGGACAGTTATATTTATATGTAAAAACATATAAAATATTTCTTCTATCTTAAATTATATGTAATTACATATAATTTACTATATTTGGTTAAAATTATACGTTAAAACATATAATGGAGGGATTGGCGTCATTTGTAAAAGCGCGGAGAAAAGAAGTAAACTTAACGCAGGAAGAGTTTGCTGATCGTGCAGGGGTAGCGTTGACCGTTATTCGAAAAATTGAACAAAACCAAACAAATTTAAATTTGGATAAAGTCAACCAGGTTTTAAAAATGTTTGGTCATAAGCTCGCACCGGTTAGTTTAAAAGATATTTTAGCTCATGAGGCAAGCTAGGATTTTTTACGATACAATTTATTGCGGACAATTAACAGAGACCAATGACGGCGAGTTTGTGTTTAAATATGATGAGGGTTATGTTCGTAATTATCCCGATCAATTTATCACATTTACGATGCCTGTTCGTGAAAAGGAATATAAAGAGAAACGTCTATTCGCTTTTTTTGAAGGTTTGATTCCTGAAGGTTGGTTACTGGATATTGCTTCTAAAAACTGGAAAATCAATAGAAATGACCGGATGGGATTATTATTGGCTTGTTGTAAAAACTGTATAGGAGCAGTAAGTGTTGAACCAATACCTACTGAAGATGAATAAGTGCTTATATTGTTATAAAGAGCTATCTGAGGAGAGCGACTTTCATGAAGAATGTAGCCTAAAATTTTTCGGAACAAAAACGCCTCCTAAAATTCCCTATTCAATTCAGGAAATGACAACACTGGCCGAGCAGGTTGTAGAACGTAGTATTTCTGTTCCTGGTGTACAGCCCAAATTATCGATGTCATTATTTGAAAATAATAACGATCAGCGGCTTACGGTGTTAGGAGCATTAGGCGGAAATTATATTTTTAAGCCACCTTCCACAGATTATCCTGAAATGCCCGCAAATGAAGATGTCACTATGAAAATGGCAGAGTTATTCAACATTTCGGTCGTTCCGCATTCATTGATTCGGCTTTCTTCAAGCGAGCTATCTTATATCACAAAAAGAGTAGATCGAAAAGAAGACGGATCAAAAATCCATATGATCGATATGTTTCAAGTCGTAGAAGCTTTCGATAAATATCGAGGATCGATGGAGCGCATCGGAAAAGCTATCAATGAATATGCTGAAAACACCTTATTGGATCTTCTTCGGTATTATGAATTAAGTATTTTTAGTTTTTTAACGGGAAATAATGATATGCACTTAAAAAATTTCTCTTTGATAAAAGCAGATTATGGGTGGACGCTTTCTCCGGCTTATGATTTACTGAATGTCTCCATAGTAAACCCAGACGATGAGGAAGAGTTAGCTTTAACGCTTGCAGGGAAAAAGAAAAAAATTACTAGAAAATTGCTAATTGACTTTGGTCTCGATTTAGGACTAACTCAAAAGCAAATCAATGGCGTCTTTAAACGCTTTAATGAATCCAAAAACAAGACTATAGGTCTAATTCGAAATTCATTTTTAAGTGAAGAGATGCAAAAAGCGTATATCAACATGCTAGAAAATAGATATAAAATACTTCTGCGCGAATAAATAGTAGCGATTTTATAAGGAAAAGGTTCTAAAAAAGATAATAAGTATAAATGGACTACCCCTAATTTGTAGTCCGTTTAGTACAATTTTTTTGAGTTATTTTCTTTTTCTGCTACTCTAGAATTAGAATTGTTTATTGGAATCAAAAAGGATTTACAATAAATGTGAAGCTGCCAACTTTACGCTTTTCCCTTCGTCTTTGATTAGTTTTTCTTTTTAAAAGATCAAGAGTTGAAGCACTTCTTCAGTCATTACATTTTTGCTAAACGCTCTTGGTCTTTAGACAAGTCTTTGGCTTGCTTTACTAATTCTTCGTAAGCTTCTTAATAGATAAACTACCTGCGTTATAATCTTCAATTCTTTATCGAATCGCCTTCTTTCAGTTTATAGATTCGTTAACAATTAATTATAAAATAGTTATTCTGTATAAGAACATAAAAACAAGCGATATTTATAAGGTTTTATTAGTCAGTGATTTGCGATTTTGTTCACTGATTTCCTATTCATTTTTAGATAATAATGTCTTTAAAGATTGTTAACGAGTTTGCTAAAACCGTTTAATAGGTTTGCGACTCACTTAAAAATAATATCAATGAAGCATTTTTATCTATTACTATTTGTATTCATTAATCTCTCGTGGACAGGTTATAGTCAACAGGAAATATCAGGAGTGGTTACCGATCCTGATGGTCTTCCTCTGGGAGGAGTAAACATAAGTGTTAAAAACAGCAATCAGGTTGGAGCTGTTACTGATATTGATGGTAATTTTTTAATTAACGCGGTACAAAATGATACACTTATATTTTCCTATATTGGTTTTAAAACCCAGGAAGTTGCAGTAGGAAACAAGAATAATTTTACAGTAACTCTTCAGGTAAATACCGAATCTTTAGACCAGGTTGTAGTAACTGCACTGGGAATTACAAAGGCAGAAAAGAAAATTGGTTATGCCACACAGGAAATAGAAACCAATAATTTGGAGAATTTACCGGTGCCTAATGTCGCTAATTTGTTTTCTGGTAAAGTTGCGGGACTTCAGGTAAGTAGTCCTCCTGGGATGTTTCAATCACCTTCATTCTCGTTACGGGGAAAGACGCCTTTAATTGTTATTGACGGAATCCCGGTAGAAACTGATTTTTTTGATGTTCCTCAAAATAATATTGCAGCTATAAATGTTCTTAAAGGAACTGCTGCTTCTGCACTATATGGATCCAGAGGACGAAACGGTGCTATCCTGGTTACCACCAAGAGCGCTACGCAAGATGGGTTAAGCATAGAAATATCTCAAAATGTCATGGTTTCAGCAGGCTATGCTATTTTTCCGGAAACCCAGCATGAATATGGAAATGGCTCTAACGGGCAGTATGAATTCTGGGATGGTGCCGACGGTGGTATTGCCGATGGTGATATGATATGGGGACCAAAATTTGATGAAAATTTATTGATTCCGCAGTGGAACAGTCCGATTGTAGATAGCCAAACCGGCGAAGTTATTCCATGGTATGGTAGCGTTACCGGTACGCAATATGATAACAGATCCAGGTATTCAAGACAGCCTTTACCATGGGTTAGACACGACAATTTAGACGATTTTCTAAGAACAAGTATAATTTCCAGCACCAATTTCACCGTAAGCCAAAAGAGTGAAAAAGGCTATTATCGTATTAATGGAAATTTTTCGCATAATAGAGATCGCGTACCAAACTCTAGTTTATCACAAGGAGGACTAAGTTATAAGTCTTTAACGCAGCTATCTGATAAGATGAATTTAACCAGTAAGCTTTCTTACAACAAAGTTTATTCTCCTAATTATCCAAATTATGGGTACAATCCTAGCGGACATATGTATACTCTTTTGATTTGGATGGGAGAAGATGTAAATGGGCAGGATCTTAAAAATCATCAATGGGTACCGGGAATGGAAGGATACCGGCAGGCAAACTGGAATTATGCATGGTATAACAATCCGTGGTTTGGAGCCAATCATTATCAAAAAGAATATAATTCAGATTTATTGAATGCCCAATTAAAATTAGCTTATGAATTTGATGAGCATTTTAGGTTACAGCTAAGGGGATCTGGAGTATTGAAATCAAATTTTGAAGATTTAGAAAGTCCAAAATCTTATTTTAATTATAGTGCGCCAAGAGAGGGATCTTATCAAACCTGGAATACAAGAAGGTTAAATATCGATTATGATGTACTGGCCACTTATGATAATTCCATTTCAGAAGATTTTAAAATCGTAGTGAATGCCGGTGCATCAACATTTTATAGAAGGTACCAACAAGAATTTGCGGCAACCGATGGATTAACGGTACCGGGAGTTTATAATATGGGAAATTCTACCGGACCGGTAAGAGCTGAAAATAATTTATGGAAAAAAGCGATTAATAGTGTGTATGGTACTCTGGATTTAGAGTTCTTAAACACCTATTTCATTACGATGTCTGCCAGAAATGACTGGTCTTCAACTTTGCCTAAAGAAAACCGATCCTATTTTTATCCTTCATTATCGGGAAGTGCTTTAATAAGTAATATTTTTGAAATGCCAGAGGATATCGAATATGTAAAATTGTTTAGTTCCTGGGCCAGGGTTTCCAGTGATCTGGATCCTTATCAACTTTCAGCTTATTATAATAGTTCAGGGAACTTTGCAAATGTTCAACGTCTTGTATATCCTTCAGGTATTGTTAATCCAAATATCTCTCCGGAAACTTCAACCTCTTTCGAGGTAGGATTGAATACTTCGTTCTTAGATAATCGTCTTGCTTTTGATGCTACTTATTACAATACGGTAGATACCGATCAAATTATTAACCAGCCTATCTCTCTTGCTTCCGGATTCTCTTCCAGAAAAATTAACGGAAATGAATATACAACTAACGGACTGGAGCTTTCCTTAAGATTCAAACCCATTGTTAATGAGAATCTTAAATGGTCGGCGCTATTAAACTGGTCGAAAAAAGTAACCAAACTAACAGAAATTACAAGTGGGGAAGATAAGTTTGGAAACCTTTCTCTAAATGATCGTATCGATAGTTATTACGATCAGGAATGGATGAAATCTCCAGAGGGAGAAGTTATTTTGAATGCTTCCACAGGCTTACCTACCAGAGACACGTATTTATCTTATTTAGGGCATTTTGATCCTGACTGGACTTTTGGTTTTGTAAATGATTTTAAATATAAAAACTGGAACTTAAATATAGCCATGGATGGCGTTTGGGGAGGTGTCTTGCGGTCTCAGGTTGTTGAAAAAATGTGGTGGGGAGGAAAACATCCTAAATCTGTTCAATATCGTGATGAAGAATATGCCGCAGGAGAAGCTATCTATGTGCCTAAGGGCGTAAATCTTGTGAGTGGTGAGTTGGTAAGGGACGTAAGTGGTAATATTGTTTCAGATAATCGTGTTTTTGAAGAGCATACCACTCCTATTAGCTGGCAAACCTGGTCGCAAAATTATCCATATCGTGCCCGAGTGACCGAGGATGAAAGTGAAACCTTTGCGAATGTTTTTGATCGTTCTTATTTAAAATTGAGAAGCATTAGCCTAAGCTATAATTTTACTGATCTTTTAAATAGTAAAACCATTAAAGATGCCAATGTGAGCTTTAATGGCTATAACCTGTTTGTACTAAAAAAAGGAGACTATTATACAGATCCCGACTATAAAACGGGTGACAATAATAATATTCAGGATCCTTCTTCCAGATATCTTGGTTTAGGACTAAACTTTAAATTCTAAGCCTTAACTTAAAAATTAATTTCATGAAAAAATTAGTCATATATACCTTAATTATTCTTTTAGGTTTTATTACAAAAAGCTGCCAGGATTTAGATGAGCTTAATGAAAATCCTAACAACGTAAGCCAAACTCATCCGCAGTTACTACTTACAGAAATTTCGGCTGAAGCTTTTCAGGTTGCCGGTACCAGTCCGCTTTATGCTTCAAGAATGCTTATACAAACGGGAGAAGAGAACGATTATCAATATTTTAAATGGGGTAATGGTAGCTTTGGAGAGTTTAATGATCTAAGACAGGTAACTAAAATGATAGAAGAAGCTGAACGCATTAGTAGTCCTAATTATATCGCTATTGGTAAATTTTTTAGAGCTTACTATTTTTATCAATTAAGCCTTCGGTTTGGGGATATTCCCTATTCTGAAGCTTTAAAGGGCGAATCTGAAGATGATTTTCAGCCATCATATGATTCACAGGAGACCGTTTTTGAAGGAATTATTACTGAACTGGATGAAGCGGCATCTATGATAGAGGAAGATGTGGCGATTGAAGGTGATATCATTTTTAACGGCGATGCCAGAAAGTGGCTAAAACTTATTAATGCTTACGAATTGAAACTATTAATAAGCCTTTCCAATAAAACTACTGCCGGATCAATAAATATCGTAAGCAAATTTCAAGAAGTTTATGCGCGCGGGATGATGATTAGCTCCTTAGAAGATAATGCACAATTAGTTTTTCAGGACCAGCAGGATAGTCGTTATACCGAATTTAATTCGAGTAGTTACGGATCAAGTATGTATATGTCGGCTACCTATATTGATTTATTGAAGCAATTAAAAGACCCGCGTTTATTTATCGTAGCCGAACAAACTTCAAGTGCTGCATCGCAGGGATTAGATATCAATAATTTTGATTCCTATAACGGAGGAAGCCCTTCAGAAAACTACTCGGTAATCAATGAAACCCTGGTTGCCAGTGGGAACATATCAAAAGTTAATGCAAGATATTATACCGATCCTACGACCGAACCGCATAACATTTTAAGTTATTGGGAGGTCGAGTTCATACTTGCCGAAGCTTCGTTGAGAGGCTGGATAAATGATCAGCCAGCTACACATTTTGAAAATGCTATTCGTGCAAATTTTGAGTTTTATAGATCGAATGCGAGTGCATACTCAGAATATTTAAGCGTAGAAGAAGTGGAAGAATACCTGGACCAGGCTGTTTTAGGTATTGAGGGTACTGAGGAAGAACAACTGGAAACCATTATCACGCAAAAGTATATTGCCACCTTTTTACAGGCGGGGTGGTCACAGTATTACGATTATCTAAGAACCGGTTACCCTGAATTTGATTATCCCACAGGGCAAACACCACCGTACAGGTTTGTTTATCCGGTAGAAGAATATAATAATAATACGAAAAACCTGGAGGCCGCAATAAACGCTCAATTTGGCGGAAACGATGGGATAAGACAACTTCCCTGGTGGCTTGATTAATTTATAGAAATAGCAGCATCTGTTTTTACGATGCTGCTATTTTATAATTATAAGCTTTAAAAAAACGTTATTCAAAAAATTAATTATCATTTTTGATAATTAGATTTCAAAAAATATAAGTTATGGAGTCAAGAAGGTCATTTCTGAAAAAAGCTTCTTTATTAGCTGGATCCACAGCACTTTTTAATTCGATGCCACAATCGATAGCTCGGGCTTTAGCGATAAGTGCTGATCCCGGAACCACTTACTTAAATGCAGAAAACATCGTGTTTCTTATGCAGGAAAACAGGTCTTTTGATCACTGTTTTGGGCGTTTGCGTGGTGTACGTGGATTTAATGACCCCAGGGCGATAGACACTCCTACTGGGTTACCAGTGTGGTATCAGCGTAATAATGCTGGTAAAACTGCAACGCCATTTCGTTTAGATATAAAAAATACCAAATCCACATGGATGGGATCACTTCCCCATGGTTGGGAAGATATGGTGGCTGCAAGAAATAATGGTAAGATGGATAAATGGCTTGAAGCCAAAAAATCAGGGAATCCCGACTATGCCAAAATGCCGTTAACGATGGGATATTACGACCGGGAAGATCTTCCCTTTTATTACTCTTTTGCAGATGCTTTTACGGTTTGTGACCAAAGCTTTTGTTCTACGTTAACGGGTACCAGTCCCAATAGAAATTACTTCTGGGCGGGAACTGTTCGTGAAGATGCACATAATCCTTCTTCAAAAGCCCATGTAGATAATGGAATGATCGATTTTAAAAATGTGAGCTGGAAAACATATCCAGAACGCCTTGAAGAAGCCGGGATATCCTGGGGAGTATATCAAAACGAACTTAGTATTCCCACAGGTCTGTCTGGAGAAGAAGAGTTTTGGCTTGCTAACTTTACTGATAATGATTTAGAATTTATAAAACAATATAATGTTCGTTTTCATCCCCAGCACAGGGCATGGATGCAGTCAGAATTAGTAAAACTATTAAAAATTGAAAAGTCAGAAAAGCATTCAGAAAATGAACAAAAAGAATTAACGGCTAAAATCGCTAATCTTAGGAAAGATCTTGAGGTGTATAGCGAAGCTAATTTTAATAAGCTAAGCGATCACCAAAAGGCAATCCATAATAAAGCCTTTATCACCAATAAAAATTATCTGGAATATCGAAAACTCGAACACTTGAAGTTTGAAGATAAGGAACTTAAAGTGCCAAAGGGAGACGTGCTTCATCAATTTCGAAACGATGTAGATAATGGGGAATTACCTATGGTATCCTGGTTGGTAGCCCCATGTGCTTTTTCAGATCATCCCGGTTCGCCATGGTATGGCGCCTGGTACGTATCTGAAGTATTGGATATTTTAACGAAAAATCCGGAGCAATGGAAAAAAACAATTTTTATCGTTACCTATGATGAAAATGACGGTTATTTTGATCATGTACCTCCCTTTGTAGCGCCTAAACCGGGAAGTGGTGCGACTAACAATATCCCTACAGAAGAAGAGTTTGTAAACGGAAAACATAATTTAGGTTTAGGTTTTCGGGTACCTATGATAGTTGCCTCACCATGGAGTAGGGGAGGGTATGTAAACAGTGAAGTTTTTGATCATACCTCCTCGTTACAGTTCCTGGAACATTTTATAGAAAAGAAAACAGGTAAAAAGTTATTGAAGAGAATATTGGGGGATTGGAGACGGGCTATTTGTGGTAACCTTACTTCGGTATTCAGGGATGCTGATAGCTCAGTACCAAAAGAAATGGCGGTAAAAAGGGACGCCTATATCCAACAAATTTATGATGCGAAAGAAAAGAAATTGCCTTCGGATTATAAAATGTTAAGTGATACCGATTTGAGGGATTTAAGAAATAAAGATCAACTTAATAAATTATTGCCGGCGCAGGAGCCGGGTACCAAACCTGCTTGTGCTTTACCTTATAATTTGTCATTAGATTGCGGGTATATGGCATCAAAAGATAAGTTGGAACTTACCATGTCCTACCAAAATACGCTATCGAAATCTAAAAAAGGAGCAGCACCATTTCAGGTATATGATATGACTTCTTTACTTCAGGATGGTAAAAGGTCCTGTTATGATTTTACCGTAAGTGAAGGTGAACATATAAAATATGATTTTCCTTTCCATTCCGATAAGTTCTTTATCAAGGCTTATGCTCCTAATGGTTTTTACAGGGAATTTCGAGGGCATAAAAATCAGCTTGCAGCCACTACTATTAAATTGAAAACAGCAGGTAATAAAGAAAGGATGCGTGCAGTTTTTCAAATTGATACAAAACAAAAGATTAGTGTTGCTATCATCGATAAGTCGTATAATAGAAAACCGGTGAATGTAGTTTTAGAAAAAGGAACCCATCAACAGGAGATAGATGTCCATGATTCATTTGGCTGGTATGATTACAGCATTTTGATAGCGGAATACGCTGAGTTTGAACAACGTTTTGCCGGCCATATCGAAAATGGGAAAACCAGTACTACCGACCCTTTAATGGGAAGATCGGTTTAAAATTCAAAAAAATATGCGACATTTTAAAAGCTATTAGTTTTGTTTCTATTCTTAACATCTTACTATAGTATCGATTAAGATTTGCCGATATTGGATTAGATATAGGTGACAATGTCACTACCAGAAATTTGGTAAATTACCTTAGAGCAAACCATAAGGTAGTTCCTGGAAAATTATCTCATGGCTTTCTAACTTTTAATAGAAAGCCATGAGATATAAAATTACTATTCTTTACGCATATAAATATTACCTGAAATAGTTTCAAGTTTTGCTCTTTCACTACCATTACTAACGATACCTTGAACTCTACTGGATATAGAAGAGTTTTTATGAGTTTTTATTACGTTAATATCAAGATCAGAATAGATAGTTCCGGTTAGGGTTTTGGCATCAATTTCGGCTTTCTTCATTGTAATATCTAAATTTCCACTAATTGTCTTTAAAGCAAGCTCTCCATCATACTTTTTTAGTTCCACATTTCCCGATATCAAATCTGTTTCCAGTTTACCTGAAAAGTTTTCTGAAATAACATTTCCTGTAATGCTCTTTATTTTAAGCCTACAGTTTTTAGGCACATAAACCACATAATTAATTTCAGTTTTATGATCACAATTATTGAGTACAATATTATTTTTTTGCTTGAAGTAATCTCCAAAGTCTGAATAAATAGTGATGTCTTTAGAAGAGGTCTCACTTTTTAAACTGTAAGCATCATTACCTTCCCCATTTTCTATCAGAACATTTGCTTTGACATTGATATTCTTTTGATCCCATTGTACCACTTTGATTTCAGAAGCAAATTTAAAGTTTAAATTGATCTGTTCTATTTTAGCTATTTTAAATTGTTCTTCAACCTGTCTTTGGCCCTGGGTAACCGAAGTAAAAAGAATGAGCATTGTTAATACGATTAGATGTTTCATAATGTTCGTTTTTTGATTAATAAATGTGATTATTTTTTTCTTAGATAAATATTTCCAACAGAAGCTTTTAAGCTCATTTTTACCCCTCCATTATTAATATCTCCCGTAATGGCTTTTTGACCACCAATGGCCTTAAGTCCGTCTTCCCTTGGCTTGATGAGGTTAAAGTTAGAATATACCGATCCCATAGTAGAATTGAGTTCTACTGATGCTTTTGTATTGGAGGGTAAACTTATATCGATCATACCCGTAGAAGAACTGATGGAAATCGGAGCGGTTTGATTAACACTGCTAAATACCACATCAATGTTTCCCGTAGTGCTGTGTGCTGTTATGGGGCCGGTCACATTGTTTAGTTTTATATAGCCTATATTGGTATTTATTTCTAGCTCGTTGCTTAAATTCTCAATCTTCACATTACCTAAATTTCCGCAGTTTATCTTTAGGGCTACTGAGGCTGGAACGCTTATAGTCAATCCCCTGCGATTGTAAAAAGATTTAAGGTCATTTACCCGTAAACTTTCCCCATCTTTCTCCATATACATCCCCACTCCGGTATTATCCTCCCCTCCAGCGTAAATAGGAGTGAGACCTTTAGCTTTTTCATCAATTGAAGAATCTTTATCATTCCAGGTCGATCCCGTTTCTTCTTCTTCTTCTTCACTTTTACAGTTGCTGCAACCTTCCCTGATAATAAACTCATTTGATACTCCCTTTTTTATAAATATGGAAGTGTTGGTTTCGATTTCTATTCTGGAGATACCGCTTAGTGATTTTTTAAACTCCTTTTGGGCCATGCCTACGCTACCAATAAGCATAAGCAACATACATAATATGCTTGTTTTTTTCATTACTCTTGTTTTTTTGATTGATTATAAAATTTGTGCAAGTCCCTGATTAACCTGATACTTTACGTATTGTGGTACCTCGGGTTGATTTAATAGTTTTTTCATGGGCTTTACCGAACGTTCCTCCTTAACATGCACCAGAAACTGAATGATTGCAATCTGAACTTCAGGATTCTCTTCGGTTTCCAGCGTAGTGATAAAAGCATCTTTTACGAGCTGATTCTCCTGAAATCTCGATAATGACCCAGCTGCTGCCAGCCTTACATTGATATTATCATCTTTTTGTAATCTTCCGATGATGGCTTCCAATACCTGATTGTCTGGCATTTTTATATCTTCCGTATAATTGACGGCCTGTATTCTTTTACTGGCAGAACGATTATCAAGCATAGCTAAAGTCATATTGGTTTTAAGCTGCTGTGATTGTTCCTGTAACTGGACGATTTGTTTTTGTGCCAGTGCCTTGCCGCGATACTCTCCGTAAAGATAGCCTCCAAGCAAAAGCAGGATAGAAGCGGCAATTTGAAAAGCTGTTTTCCAATATAGTACCTGTACTTTGGGTTCATGATTTTTTAATTTCTGCTTTTCCCGTTGTAGCATGTCTTCAAAAGAGGTAAAGTGTCCGGTCTTTGGTTGTTCTGAAGAAACAACCTTGATAGTTTCCGTTAGCCTTCTAGTTTCTTCCAGTTCTTTTCTGCAAGCTTCGCATTGGCTTAGATGCTTTTCGAATTCATGGATTTCTTTTTCAGAAAGCTGTCTTTCCAAATAATCAAAAATTCGTTGTTCTATTTCGTTACAATTCATATCTCTACAGATTCAAAAAATAATTTTTTTAATTTCTTTAGGGTACGGTGAGCTTTTATTTTGATCGCATTTTCCGTACTGCCTAAAACTTCTGCTATTTGCAGATAGCGCATTTCCTGAAAACGACTAAGGACTATTATTTCTCTTTCTTCAGGGGTTAATTTTTGCATTACCATTTTGAGTTTTATGATATCATCATTCGTATCCTCTTCGTCTTCTTTAATTTGGTGAATTATGGTATGGTCCTCATTTTGATACTGGTTTTTTTGAGCTTTAAAATAATCGTAACTAAGATTGCGGGCAATCCTAAAGATCCAGGAATCAAACTTTCCACCCTGGTATGATTTGCGATATTTAATAGCTTTATAAAATGTGGTTTGCATTAAATCTTCACAGATATCTTTATCGCTAATCATCTGTATAAAAAAGTTATAGATCCATTGATGATATCGTTCATAAAGTATCCGCATCTCATCCAAATGATCCTTAGCAACCATGCTCATCAATTCTTCGTCGGTTAGGTTTTTCAAGTTTTTGATGTTGTTTACTCCTCGATAATCGAGATTAAATGCTCGGGTTCCTGTCTCTTGTCGATAGCTATCGGGAGCGGAATGCCTCGAAATAAAAAATGATGTTTTGATACATGCCTCATTGCCCCAAGCTCTTTTACTATAAAGACCTCAGATTTTTAAAAAGGTTTCACAACGCCTATTTTTTTATAAAGTATTTTAGTTACAGGTATATTGTACTACCCTAAATAAGCTGAGGCAATCTTATAGGCACCAGAAAACTTTTTGCAATTTAGAGGTATGCTCATAAGTATAGGGATCGTGTATTCTGGCTTCTGGCATTGCCTATAAATGATTTAAATTAGATAGCAGATGTAATTATAGAAATTTTTTGGAACGGAAAGTAAGAGCACGGATAATACGAGGGTATTATAAATTACGGATATTCATATGTAGAATATGTGAAAAACACTTTTGAATTGCCAGTCCAAATACAGATTTCGATGAGGTATTTCAGTTAAATATGATCAATACCAAAATTTTACCAGCAGTGCCCAAAACCATTGAAGGTTATAAAACCGATACTCAGCTTAGTACTTCACAACAAGTGAAACCAGGGAATTTCTAAGGGAAAAAAGTTTAGAATACCGTCCCAAGTTCGATGCTTTTGAGTTATTTCAGCTATTAAAAGAGTAGCATAATGTGAAATATTTGATAAAGCCTATTTGAAAATTGCGCTTATTCTTTTTCTATACTATCTTTTAGAAAAAAGAAATGAAAAGCATCAGAACACGAAAGGTAGTTAGACTGTTAATGGGTTCAGCCATGGTATTTGCCGGTATAGCACACCTCACATTTAAGCGAAAAGAATTTCAGGCTCAGGTGCCCCGTTGGTTACCAGCAAATCAATCATTAATGGACGTAACGGTGCTTTCCTCTGGTATTGTTGAGATAACTCTGGGGGTATTAATGATTTTATGGAAAGAAAAACGAATTAGTACCGGATTGATGTTAGCCTTGTTTTATATTCTTATTTTTCCGGGAAACATATCCCAGTATACGAATAGGATTGATGCCTTTGGATTGGATACAGATACCAAACGTTTTATCCGTTTGTTGTTTCAGCCTTTATTAGTCTATGGAGCTCTTTGGTCTACGGGAGCAGACAGGTATTTAATTGAAAAGTTTAATAAATAAACCCGGTGCATGCTCTAGAGGTAGAAACCATAAAAGCTTTTGAAAATTTTGGGAATCTCAATAATCATCAGTAACGGATTATTATATTTTTTAGAGGCAATTCATAAAAAGGTCGAAAGTTTAAGATACAATAACGGTCCATGGGCCGGTTATTTTTTAATTTAGCTGTTTCACTTTCTTTCTCTTTTTCGCCATGCTGCATTGTTTTACCAGTGATTGAACATAATAAAACATTAAGGAATAACTTTATCCGGAAACATTACCAAGATTAAATTCTGCCATTTGCTTTCTGAAAACTGAAGACGGTCTATAAGCGCTTTGAAACTCACAAATATCGATTTTTTCACCTCTTTTTGTATTAAGGATTGATGCGTAGTTTACTGGACCTATGGAATCAAAAGCTAGGGAAGGATGCCTCGAAGCAAAAAGTAATTTCCTAATAAGTGTATTTATTGATTTACGCAGATGTAGTGTACTGATCTGCTAAGATTTATAACAGATAAAATCTGTGACTTTAAAAGTTGTTGGAATCATTCTATAGCCAGTCATTTTAACCTCTTCAATTGGAAGGTATATTAAATGTCTCCCACGCAATGTTTGATGGAAAAAATAAAATATTAAAAGTCATTTTCTAGCAAAAGACTGTTAAGGAAATTAAAAAAAAAGTTATGAACCCAAAACGAGTGGTATATTTATTCAACTTAATGATTTGTAGAGCGTTTAGATGGCATAGAAGTACAAGGGTTTACAAATTAGGCACCTCTTTTTGTTGTTAAACAATTTTTAAATTTTATTTTAGAAGCTTGTTAACTACTAATCAATGAAGTCTTTAATTAAGTTTTTCCTTCTTACCATTTTTTTCCTCTTATTCCTTTCGTGCAATCAACAACATAGGGAGGAGAACTATAGAATTGGTTTTTCGCAAGCGATGACAACAGACAATTGGCGGCGTGAGATGAATAAATCCATGCAACTGGAAGCTTCGCTTCACCCAGAAATTGTTCTTGAAATTAAGGATGCTGAGAACAGTGTTGCCCAACAGCTTAAGCAGATAGAAGGATTTATTAAAGACGATGTAGATGTGCTTATAGTGTCTCCTATCCAGTCTAATCCCATTACTACTGTTATAGAAAAGGCGATGGATGCAGGCATCCCAACTATTGTTATCGACAGAAAAATAGATGGGAGCAATTTTACAGCTTATATTGGTGCAAATAATGTAGAAGTGGGGCGCAATGCCGCAAAATATATCATTTCCCATTCAGGTGAACCCGCTGAAATCATAGAAATTACCGGTCAGGAAGGATCTTCGCCTGCCCATGAAAGAAGTGAAGGCTTTAGAAGGGCGATAAACCAGATTCCTAATTTAACTATATCCCATATCATTAAAGGCGATTGGGAAAAAGCCTCCATAAAAGAGGAATTATCAAAGCTTTTAGATTCCACCGAAATCCCAAAGTACATTTTTGCACATAATGACCGAATGGCCCTGGGAGCCTGGGAGGTGGTAAAAGAGAAATCTCTGGAAAATGATATCCATATTATTGGAGTGGATGGACTTTTTGGCCCTAATGGAGGAATTCAATTAGTTAAAGATCGTATTCTGGAGGCCACAGTGCTTTATCCTACCGGGGGAATGGAGGCAATAAAATTGGCTGAGGATTTGATCAATCAACAAAGCATTGAAAAGAATAATATACTGAAGACGATTATTATAGATTCTGTAAATGTTGGGATCATGAAGAACCAGTTCGATAAAATGAACCAACAGCAGAATGATATTGAGCACCAACAGGAAGTAATCGATAAACAAATCAACACGTACAATTCGCAATCGAAGCTTATCCAGTTAATGATATTTTTATTAGTCCTGCTTTTAATACTAAGCATATGGAGTATTTATCTGGTTGTTAAGCTTAGAAAGCATAAAAGAAATCTGGAGTCGAGTAATACAGAGATCCTGGCACAGCGAAATAAAATTGAAGAGTTCGCGGAAAAATTGAAAATTTCTAATGAAAGTAAGATCAATTTTTTCACGGCCTTGTCGCATGAATTCAAAACGCCATTAACGCTTATTACCAGTTCAATTGAGTCAATATCCGAACGTCCTTCTAAAGAATCGCAGAAGATCTCTTATGAGACCAATCTTATTATAAATAACTCCAGAAGATTGCTACGTCTTATTAATGAGCTGTTGGATTTCAGAAAAATCGAAAATGGCAGTTTCGATTTAAGGGTTACAAAGACCAAAATCGTTCCTTTTCTGAAAAATATAGTTGATAATTTCAAAAGCGAAGCGCTTAAAAAATCTATTGATCTTAAATTTTCCTATAAATGCGAAGATCTTGAGCTTTATCTAGATAGGGAAATGATGGATAAAGTCTTTTTTAACATCCTTTCTAATGCCTTTAAGTTTACTCCTAAAAATGGAAAAGTTCATATGACAATAGAAGAGGAGGAGGAAAAAGTTGAAATTTTATTTAAGGACTCCGGTATAGGGATTCCGAAAGAAGAATTCCAAAGTATTTTTGATCCGTATATGCAGGCTAGTAACAATACCAGGCCCAGTTCTGGTATTGGGCTGTATATTACCCGCCAGTTTGTGGAATTACATAAAGGGAATATTAGTGTTTCTTCCAACCAGGGAGCCGAATTTAAAATTTCGCTATTAAAAGGTGATGTTCATTTAAAAGAGTATGTTATTTCTGAAGTTCAAAAGGGGATGGATACCTCTTCTGAGAGGAACCGGGTGGAGAATCTAATTCCTGAAGAGATAGATGCTAATAAAAACTTGAGGGAAAATGCGGAATCGGTATTGATCATTGAAGATAATCTCGAACTATCCTTTTTGCTTCAGAAAAAATTAAGCTCAGAATATAAGGTTTACGTTTCTGACGGCGTGGATGGTGTTGAAAAAGCCCTTGAAGTTATTCCAGATGTGATGATATGTGATATTAACCTGCCAGATAAAGATGGATTTCAGATATGCCGGGAGTTAAAGAGCGATCTACGAACTTCCCATATTCCTACTATCATATTAACCGCTTTAAGTGATAAGGAATCGAGGCTTAAAGCCCTAAAAGCAGGGGCAGATATTTATATTACTAAGCCTTTCAATAATCAGATCTTAATGGAGTCCATTAAATCGGCTTTATTTAATCGGGAAAAACTACGATATTATTATACCAACCGTATAGATAAAGTGAATGGAGAGAACTTTGCCGGAGCCGAGCAATTTTTTCTTAAAGAGCTTAATGCCCTCATTGATGCTAACCTCAAAAATTCAAGTTTTACTGTAGAAGATCTTGCATTTAGTTTAGAGATTTCGAGAGTGCAATTGTATAGAAAAGTAAAAGCGCTGTTAGGTATGAGTGTTAATGAGTACATTAATTCGCTACGCCTTAAAAAAGCTAAAAATTTACTCCAGAATTCAAAGCTAAATATTTCTGAGATTGCTTATGAAGTTGGCTATTCCTCCCCGGGATATTTTTCAACATCCTTTAAGAAGGAATATGGTATTTCTCCTAAAGAGTTAAAAACCTCTTAATCATGAAATCTCAAACCTTGTAGTTGGTTTTTTAATTATGATACATTATTGAAATTTATGTATCATAATTAAAACTATATCGTTTTCGGTTTATTTTTAAAAGTAGTTTAAATTTCTGATTATTAGTTTTTTATATTAAATTTTGCTTATCCTTAACATTA
>Ga0208014_1000225_pt1 | contig 30740 bp, 33 predicted proteins | sample 25_taG_FD_184099 | JGI IMG/M metagenome (GOLD analysis project Ga0208014, IMG submission 184099) | Marine viral communities from Cariaco Basin, Caribbean Sea - 25_WHOI_OMZ (SPAdes) (version 2) | ecosystem: Environmental > Aquatic > Marine > Oceanic | place: Caribbean Sea: Cariaco Basin...
AAGGCCAGTTATATTTATGCGCACTGGTGGTGAGCACCAGTCCAAAAGAAGCCGAGATCAAAGTGTTTAGAGGAAGTGTGGAATGAGCGGCCGAGCCGTAAAAAAACATCTTCGTTTTCTCATTTTTGAAGTATTTATCCGCAATCATTTTTGCTGAAGGCAGGGCTTTGAGTCCGAACTTCATGAATTGCAAAGGATGATCGGGAATACCCAGTGGCCCCAACAGGTCTTTGTTGAGCTTATCCCAATTCTCCAATAAAGGGTTGATAAGGTTGAGATAGGCATCCTGATCTTCTCCCAGCTGCGCAGCCGTGGCATGAATATCTTTGTAGCAGGCATAAGCTGTACCATCATCAAAAGGATGTGCATAGGCAACTTCGGGGAAGACCCACTCCAGGCCGTACTGCTGCAGGGGCAGATTTTGGAAGAAAGGAGAGGCCAGCCCCAGGGGCATAATAGCCGAACCTACATCGTGCTTAAAACCTGGCAGTGTCAACTCCTTTGTTTTAGTGGCACCACCAGGTACCAATGCCTGTTCAAAAATGGCAGTTTTTAATCCTTTTTGCTGTAATCTTATGGCTGCAGCTATGCCATTGCTTCCGCAACCAATAACTATGGCATCATATTTTTTTGACATTATGGTAAATCTTTTTCCAGGTCGAGGCTGTTGAGATACTCTTCAAAGGTGATTTCACCATTCTTCTCTCCAACCATATCATGAGTAGTTACAAATTTGAAGTAGTGAAGCTTGGCCGAAATATCATCATCTACCATTTCGGGAAGAAACATCCCCCATTCAGCGATTTCTTCGGGGACGGGAATCACCTTCCCTCCCACTTTTTTGGCAACCATATCGGCCATTTCCCTGCGGGTATGGATTAAAGGACCTCCTACTTCTTTTAATTCGGGTCCATCATGTAAATATTTCACCACAACTTTGGCCAAATCTTTTTGATGAATACTATTGGTTATAGCATCCCCGTCACCTACAATGGGAATGACTTTTCTTTTGGCCATTATGGCAAGGTCGTTAAGACCCGAATAAAACCCTACCGGTCTTATAATGGTATGATCAAGGCCAGAAGCTTCGAGCGCATCTTCAAACATCTTGTGAGATTTCGCTACTTCATATTCCAGCGCTTTTTCGGCACCTTTAATAGAAACATAAATGAATCGTTTGACACCATTCTTAATGGCATCATCAAGAATATTGGAATTAGCGTAAAAATCATTCTCCACGAATGATTTGCCCCGGTTGGTAAATAAACTAACGCTTTTCCCCAGGGTAGAAATCACGATAGAAACATCTTTTGTAATGTCTCTAACCACTTCATTACCTTCACTGGCATCGGCTTTCCAAATATCCTTCGTATAAGGAGAGACCTCTTCGGCCCCATCTTCAGAATGTACCAGTGCTCTTACCTCTTTCCCCTGTTGGTGCAGTAATTTAAGGACTTCAAGCCCCAGGGCTCCGGAAGCTCCGGCTAATAGAATTTTCTTTTCCATGATTATAAGCTTTCTTCCTGAAATTAAAGGAAATAATCTGAAGAAGATCCGGAATTTAAAGGATTAACAAAAAATTAGAGCGTTAACCGGCTCGCTTTCTCCCGCTCCATTTCTGTTTGGCAAAACACTTTTAATTGTTCTTTTGCTTTAATAATTGATAGTTTCCTGCGATGTCCACAGGTCACCCGATCGGGTTTTTTGGCTTTGATCAATTTAGAAAGGGTAGCTTTTTCTGAAGAATTCAACAAATCAAGATGAGGCTTCATCAATTTGTAGATAGTAATGGCATCCATAATTGATTTTTTTTCTAGCAACTGCTAATAGGTTGTTCCTAAAGGTAATAAAAATTAGGAACATGAGGAAGCACACGCTACAGAGATGCTTCTAGAGAAAAATGAAAAAGAATAATAGTAAGAAAAATCAGGCACAGTAAACATCACCTTCAATAGAAGGACCTCTTACACATTGTAAATTTTCTATTACCCCGCAATTTCCAAAATGACTAAAACTATGGCAAAAATGGCGATCAAAAAGATCATTCCAAGTACGATAGCAATTATCACCTTTTGGGTAGTAGAAAACTCGACAGTGTAATTGTTCCAGATGTTTGTTAGTGCGCTCATAGGTAAAGGAGTTTTATAAAATACAACCCATACATAACTTACTGTGCTTCTTAAATTTACAACAAAAAATTTGCTTTAACAACTAAACTTTAAAAAGACGCCAGATTTCTAGATCAGGATAAATCTATATTTTTTCCCAGGTCTGTTATTGAGCATGAAAGGAATTATTAAAGTTTTAGCATAAAATAATATCTGCCTGCCGTATTTTTGTGGCGCATGAAAAAAAAAAGGAAATATACCGAAGGAGGGATCTTTACGTCCCTTTTCCACCTCGCCGTTCCTGTAATCCTGGCAAATATACTCCAAACCGCTTACCAGCTAATCGATACTTTTTGGCTGGGTAGACTGGGTGCAAATGCTGTTGCTGCAGTAAGCATCAGTTTCCCCCTGTTATTCCTGGTGTTGTCTCTGGGCTCGGGCTTAACTCTGGCCGGAACCGTGCTGGTCTCCCAATACTATGGTGCCGAAGATCAAAAAAGAGTAGATTTTAATTCATCGCAAACCATTTTCCTAATCTTTTTTATATCTCTATTCCTTTCGGTATTGAGCTATTTTGCAGCTGCGCCGCTCATGAAACTCATTGGTGCAGGCCCTGAAATCCTGGAAGATTCAGTAAGTTACTTTCAGGTCTCATCTATTGGATTTGTTTTTCTCTTTATGTTTTTCTCTTTCCAGTCGCTCATGCGCGGGATAGGAAATGTAATGCTGCCAGTTTTTATCGTACTGTTCACCGTATTCCTGAATCTTATCCTGGACCCGCTATTTATCTATGGGTATGGTCCCATACCAGGATATGGGGTAGCCGGAGCGGCAGTTGCAAGTATTATTACCCAGGCACTTTCGGCAGTCATAGGCCTGTGGATCCTTTTTAGAGGCAGGAGCGGAATCAGGATTCATTTTAACCAAATGAGACCTCATATTTCTACCTTAAAACGGATTATTAATCTTGGAATCCCTGCCAGTATAGAACAATCTACAAGGGCACTGGGGATGACCTTTATGGTCGTGCTTGTAACGGGTTTTGGAAGCGAAGTGGTGGCAGCCTACGGGATTGGTGCCCGAATTTTAAGTTTTATCATTATCCCGGCACTGGGGCTCGCCATTGCAACAACCTCCCTCGTTGGACAAAACATTGGGGCGATCAAAATAAAACGGGCAGAGAAGGTCGCAAATTTGAGTAGCAAAATTGCTTTTTTCGGCCTTACCGGGATGGGAATTCTTATGTTCTTCTTTGCTGTTCCCATCACTACATTCTTTATTCCTAACGACCCTGAAGTAATTAATGATGCCGCTTATTTCATAAAGATTATGTCACCCAGCTTCGGACTTTTAGGCGTACAGCAGGTTTTAAATGGGGTTTTTAATGGTGCAGGATTCACCAAAGCCTCAATGCTTATTTCTATCCTCAACCTCTGGATCATCAGGTTTCCTGTGGCTTTTATGCTATCCCATAAAACCGACCTTAGCTACGAAGGGATCTGGTGGGCATTTCCAATTTCGAACCTCATTGCTGCCCTGGCCGCTTTTATTTACTTTAAGCGGGGTTACTGGAAATTGAGACTCTTTAAGAAGAGAAATTAATAGCATCCCCCGATTCACAAGAGCTTAACAATTATATTTTTTTGCTGTTAAAAGTCTTTTGCACCCATTCTAAAAATGAGAATTTAGAAATGTAATTAACTTAAAATCAAGAAACATGGCACAGTCAGATTCTAAGACCACAAAAGATCATAACAAAATTAAAAACTGGACCGAAGAAAGAGAAGGAAAACCTGCAGTGGTAGAAAGTACTACCAACAGTAGTGAAGGTGGAGGTTTACTACGCATCAATTTTCCCGGTTATGAAGAAGATAACCTCAAAAATATTTCGTGGGAAGAGTTCTTCAGGATATTCGACGAAAATGATTTACAATTCCTCTACCAGGAAAAAACCAAAGATGGTGGAGAAAGTAAGTTTTTCAAATTCGTGAGCGACGATTAATAAAGATCTCTGAAAAAGGTCAAATAAAAAAACCTGTTCAGAATTGATGAATTCAGAAATCTTTTTTCCTACTGAAGAGAACTTCCGGACATTAAACTTCTTAATGTAGCACCAATAAGCTAAATTTGATTTTCAATCTTCCTGCTAAGGAAATCAGTTACATTTCATGTACAAAATAAAGAACGATCAATTAAGCATAGGTGTACGAAAAACCGGTGCTGAACTCTGCAGCCTGAAAAAAAACGGAAGTGAACTTGAATATCTATGGCAGGGAACACCCGAAATTTGGGGTGGGCAGGCCCCAAACCTTTTTCCTGTTGTTGGAGGTTTAAAAGAAGATACTTACTTCTTTGAAGGCAGGAAATACTCTTTGCCAAGGCATGGCTTTCTTAGGCACAACAAAAATTTTACACTTAAAGAACAGCATGAAAATCAGCTGGTTTTTGAGCTGGGTTATTCTGAAGAAACCCTGAAAGTATATCCTTTCAAATTTATTTTCGAAATAAGTTTTACCCTCAAAGAAAATAAAGTGTGTATTTCTCATCGAGTTCTTAATCTTGATGAGAAGCCGCTCTATTTTTCCCTCGGCGGGCATCCTGCTTTTAATGTTCCGCTCTATGAGGATGAATCTCTGGAAGATTACTTTCTTGAGTTTGATAGGGATATGGACCTCCACAGTTATACCCTGACTCAAACAGGTTTAATCAAAGAGCAGACGGTTGAAGTGCTCAAAAATTACAAAAAGATCCAGCTCCATAAAAACCTTTTTGACAGGGACGCTCTTATTTTTAAAAATATTCCCTCTAAAAGAATCAGCTTAAAAAATAAAACCGGCGAAAATATTCTTACTGTTGAATATGAAGATTTCAGGCACCTGGGAATATGGTCAAAACCGGCAGCTCCTTTCGTCTGTCTTGAACCATGGTTGGGTTATGCCGATTTCGAAAATACCGATCAGGATCTAAAAATGAAAGAAGGCATTAATGAATTAATGCCTTCTCAGGAATTTAAAGCTTCTTATTCTATTCGAATAGAATAAGAGAACAAATTAGTTTCTGGTCTTCTTTTTGGCGGCTTTGGCGGCACGCTTTTCTTTCAGGCTTAGAACGGGTTCTTTCTTAGCTGAATTCTTTGAAGGCGATTTTTCTTTAGGCATCTTTTTGCATATTTAATTTAGTATAAATGTAGTGAAAGAGATGAATCGAAATCAAGCAATGAAAACTTTTTTAATCAGCAGGGTACAAAAAAAATAATCTCCCAAAAACGGCATTTTTGAGAGATCATTTTGAAAGTTTTGTAAGCTGAATCTATGAATGTATCGGCCTGTTATCGGTGGCTGCAAGGGCAGCTTCTTTAACGGCTTCAGCATAAGTGGGGTGAGCGTGGCTCATCCTTGAAATATCTTCGGCCGAGGCACGAAACTCCATGGCGGTTACAGCTTCAGCAATAAGATCGGCTACCCGGGCACCTATCATGTGCACGCCAAGTACCTCATCTGTAGTTTCATCGGAAAGTATCTTCACCATTCCGTCGATATCTCCGCTGGCTCTTGATCTTCCCAGGGCGCGCATAGGGAATTTTCCTTCCTTATATTTTACGCCTTCTTCTTTTAGTTGTTCTTCGGTCTTACCAACGGCGGCAACTTCAGGCCATGTATAAACCACACCCGGAATTAAGTTGTAATCGATGTGCGGCTTTTGTCCGGCGATAACTTCAGCAACAAGAGTTCCTTCTTCCGAAGCTTTGTGCGCCAGCATTGGGCCTTTGATCACATCGCCTATGGCATAAATGTTCTTTGCTGAAGTTTGTAGCCGGGCATTCACCTCTACCCTTCCGCGGTCGTCAATTTTCACTCCCGCAGCTTCAGCATTAAGTCCTTCGGTATAAGGTTTACGGCCTACAGAAACCAGGCAGTAATCCCCTTTAAATTCTACTTCTTTATCTTTTTTATCCTTGGCTTTAACCACGACTTCATCCCCATTACGCTCTACAGAATTCACCTGGTGCGAAACATAGAACTTCATTCCCTGCTTTTTAAGGCTCCTGGTCAATTCTTTGGCAAGGGCAGCATCCATTGTAGGAATAATACTGTCCATATACTCCACCACCGAAACTTTTGCACCAAGCCTCATATATACCTGCCCAAGTTCCAGACCTATCACTCCGCCACCAATCACTATAAGGTGTTCGGGGATTTCTTTAAGTTCAAGAGCTTCAGTAGAAGTGATGATCTTCTCTTTGTCAAGCTTTATAAATGGAAGGTTGGCAGGCTTTGAACCTGTTGCAATAATGCTGTTTTTTGCTTCAAGAACTTCAGTTTCGCCATCAGATTTTTTGATGTTGATATGAGTTTCATCTTTAAAAGACCCCACACCTTCAAAAACGTCGATATTGTTCTTGTTCATAAGAAACTTTATCCCGTCTACCGTTTGGTTCACCACAGAACGTTTTCTCTCGATCATTTTTTCCAGGTTCACTTTTACTTCCCCAGGAATTTCAATCCCGTGCTCTTCAAAATGCTTCACGGCATCATCGTAGTGATGTGAAGAATCGAGTAGCGCCTTGCTGGGAATACATCCCACGTTTAAACAGGTGCCTCCAAGACTGGAATACTTTTCTATAAGTGCGGTTTTCATCCCCAATTGCGCGCAACGAATGGCAGCGACATATCCTCCCGGGCCTGAACCTATAACAGCAACATCATATTTGCTCATAAGTAAGTTTTTTGTTGAGTTTTTACAAGAATAACAAAAGTACGACTATTAATGACAAATGAAAAGACCGGATTGTTTTGGGAGATATGAGATATTAGATTTGAGATAAGGAAAATTTGGCTCCACAACCTTGAACCTTGAACTTTGAACGTTGAACCTTAAGCTTTGAGCCTTAAACACTTAATTCGGTGGTATTTTTAACGGGGCTAATAACAAAAGTACTTTGGGTACTGCCAATGTGTTGCAGCGTGGTGAGTTTGTTAAGCATAAACTCCCGGTAAGCCTCCATATCCTTCACCATTACCTTCAGAATATAATCATATTCGCCGCTCACGTGAAAAACCTCAAGCACCTCGGGCAGTTTGGTAACCTGGCTTTCAAAACCGGTAACATTCCCTTTGGTATGTTGCACCAGTTTGATGTGGCAAAAAGCCGTAAAAGATCGCTCCACCTTCTCGGGTCTTACAAGAGCTACGTATTTGGAAATTACCCCGGCACGCTCCAGTTTCCTTATCCGTTCATAAACAGCAGTTACTGAAAGTCCGAGTTTTACGGCCAGTTCTTTGTTGGTCTTTTTTGAATTTTCCTGCAGTAAAGCCAGCAGTTTTTTATCGATGAGATCGGTTATCATTCCGTAAATTTTTCCTCAAATAAGGTATCTAAACAAATATATCTGAAATATTACCTAAAAATGCCATTTTTGGCAGATAAATATTCTGTATAAGAGCATCATTGTTGATTTTATTTCTGAAATTTCTTTTCTTTGGATAGAATAAAAATATAAACATCATGAAATTTAAACCGGCAGATAAGATACAGGACCTGCAGTACTTTGGAGAATTTGGAGGAGTAAACCCAAGTATTTCCGATTCTTCTACTTACACCTTCCTTTCAGCAAAGACTATGTTTGACACCTTTGAAGGCAACGCCGAAGGTTGTTATTTATATTCCCGTCACTCCTCCCCATCCAATTTATATTTGGGCGAAGCACTTGCAGCTATGGAAGGTACCGAGGCTGCAAACGTGGCAGCTAGTGGAATGGGCGCTATCACCCCGGTTTTACTACAGCTGTGCCAGGCAGGAGATCACATCATTTCCAGCCGCACCATTTACGGGGGGACTTATGCCTTCCTCAAGAACTTTGCACCCCGTTTAAACATCACTACTTCTTTTGTAGATATCACCAATTTAGAAAAGGTAGAAGCTGCTATAACCAAAGACTCTAAGGTAATTTACTGTGAAGCCGTAAGTAACCCTTTACTGGAAGTGGCCGATCTAAAAAGACTTTCAGAAATAGCAAAAAAACACGGACTTAAATTCGTGGTAGACAACACTTTTTCACCTCTTGCCATTTCTCCGGCAACTATGGGTGCCGATGTGGTGATTCACAGCCTTACCAAATTCATTAACGGCTCCAGCGATACTGTTGGCGGCGTGGTTTGTGGAACCCAGGAATTTATAAACGAACTTAGAAGCGTAAACGATGGTGCCAGTATGCTGCTGGGACCAACAATGGATTCTATGCGGGCTGCTTCTATTTTAAAGAACCTGCGCACCCTGCACATTAGGATGAAACAACACAGCCACAATGCCCTTTTCCTTGCCGAAAAATTTGAGCAGGACGGCCTTAGAACTATATATCCCGGCCTAAAAAGCCATCCGGGGCATGAGATGTACAAAAGCATGATGAACAAAGAGTACGGTTACGGCGGAATGTTGGTGGTAGATGCCGGTTCTCTTGATAAAGCCAATGCCCTTATGGAAATGATGCAGGAAAAAAACCTGGGCTACCTCGCAGTAAGCCTCGGGTTCTATAAAACCCTCTTTAGTGCTCCCGGAACCTCAACTTCTTCGGAAATCCCTGAAGAAGAGCAAAAAGAAATGGGACTTTCTGATGGGATCATAAGATTCTCTATTGGTCTTGACAATGATGTTGAGCGCACTTACAGAATGATGAGGGAATGCATGGAAAAAGTTGGTATCCTAGAACCTTCGGAAGCAGCAACAAACTAAATAGTGCTTTGAAATATTTCCGAAGTTAATATCTTAAGAAATAATATATACCAATAAGGTTCCAAAAATGGCATTTTTGGAACCTTATATTTTATCAACATATAATCTTAAAGCAAGTTTGAATTTTTATATTTGTGAGGTTTTGCCGGTGAGACAGGTGACCGTAAATACGGTGATCCTCATCATAAATTGACCGGCAAATTTGTCACATTTTTGTTTTAAATAAATTTTCATGATAGAGATTAACAAATACATAGATCACACTATTCTCAAAGCAACAGCTACCCGTGAGGATATTGTTGAGCTATGTAAAGAAGCTAAAGAGTACAATTTTTTCTCGGTTTGCGTGAACAGCGGTTTTGTGCCCCTAGCAAAAAAAGAACTTGAAGGAACTGATGTAAAAGTTTGTACTGTGGTAGGTTTTCCTTTGGGAGCTATGTCTACTGCTGCCAAAATATTTGAGACCCAACAAGCTCTAAAAGATGGCGCTGAAGAGGTTGACATGGTGATTAATATTAGCGAACTAAAGTCAAAAAACTTCAAAAAAGTAGAAGAAGAGATTTCCGAAATCAAAAAGGCCGTGGGCGATAAGGTTCTTAAAGTAATTATTGAGACCTGTTACCTCACCCCACAGGAAATTGTTTTAGCCAGCGAAATTGCTGTAAAAGCCAAAGCCGATTTTGTAAAAACCTCTACCGGATTTGGCAATGACGGCGCCCGACTCGAAAACATTGAGTTAATGAAAAAAGCGGTTGAAGGGAAGGCAAAATTAAAAGCATCTGGAGGTATAAAGAATCTTGACACCGCATTATCTTTTATTGAAGCAGGAGTAGAAAGAATAGGAACTTCTTCGGGAGTATCAATAGTAAAGGAATTAAAAAAATGAGCATACACATTGGCGCCAAAAAAGGCGATATAGCAGAAACAGTATTGTTACCAGGAGATCCATTAAGAGCAAAATGGATTGCAGAAACTTATCTTGAAGACGTAAATTGTTACAATCAGGTACGCAACATGTTTGGGTACACAGGTACTTACAAGGGACGAAAGATTTCAGTTCAGGGAACCGGAATGGGTGTACCGTCAATTTCAATTTATGCCCACGAATTGATCAATGAATTTGGTGTAAAAAATCTCATTAGAGTTGGTAGTGCCGGGTCTTATCAAAAAAGTGTGAAGCTTCGTGATATCGTTATTGCTATGGCGGCTTCATCAACTTCGGGCATCAACCAGTACAGGTTTCAGGGAGCCGACTTCGCTCCTACTGCAAGTTTTAGTCTCTTTCAGCAGGCTATTGAAAAAGCAAAAGAAAAGAATATTGAGGTAAAGGCAGGTAATGTACTTACCAGCGATGAATTCTATGCCGATGAATTTGAATCTTTTCAAATGTGGTCTAATTTTGGAGTGCTTTGTGTAGAAATGGAATCATCTGGTTTGTATACAATTGCAGCTAAACACGGGGTAAACGCTCTGTCTCTTCTTACTATATCTGACTCTTTGGTAACGAAAGAAAAGACCACTACTCAAGAACGTGAAAGCACTTTTAAAGGAATGGTGGAAATTGCACTTGAACTAGGATAGAATATCTCATATAGATCAAGCAGAAGCGGAAATTTCAAATTGAAGTTTCCGCTTTTTTATTTTAACTACAGATTGTTCAGAAGCTATACAAATTGGTTTTTTCTGTTCAAAAGGATATTTTCATAGCCAAGTATTGAAGTCTCACCTTTTGACTTTTAACGAAAAATCGTAACATTACGCATTCAAAAAAATTACACCCCCTTAAATGGAAGACGAAAAATTTATCAAAGACACAAAAGTTCTTGAAAATCGTGAGTTGAATATTTGGGAAGCATTGTTTCCTGTATTTGCCTTAGTTGGAATGCTGGCGTACAACGTTTTTGTTTATGGAGACGACTCCCTTAGCGGTTCCAACCAGTTTATCCTTCTATTAGGAGCGGCGGTTGCGGCCATAGTTGGAATGTTCAACAAGGTGAAGTTCGACAACATGATTGAGGAGGTGGCCAATAATATTAAATCTACCACCGGTGCAATCCTTATCCTGCTTATGGTAGGCTCTTTGGCAGGCACCTGGCTTATTAGTGGAATTATCCCCACGATGATCTACTACGGATTACAAATTCTCAACCCTACCATTTTCCTGGCAGCAACCGTGATCATTTGTTCGGTGATCTCTGTGGCCACCGGAAGTAGCTGGACCACTTCGGCGACTGTAGGTATCGCCCTTATAGGTATTGCCGAAGCACTGGGTATCTCTGTTGGCATGACTGCCGGTGCGATACTTTCGGGCGCATATTTTGGAGATAAGATGTCCCCCCTTAGTGATACCACTAATCTCGCACCTGCCATGGCCGGGACAGATCTATTTACTCACATACGATACATGACCCTCACTACGGTACCCACTATCACGATCACTATTATTATTTTCATTATTCTTGGATTTACAGTAGAACCATCGGGAACTGCAGATACAAGCACTATACTGGCGTCTATTGAGAGTGCGTTTAATATTAGCCCATGGTTGTTTGCAGTACCTGTACTGGTCATTGTACTTATCGTCATGAAAACGTCTCCCCTCATAGCCCTGCTCCTTGGAACCCTGTTAGGTGCTGCTGCTGCATTGATCTTTCAGCCAGAGGTGGTAACTGCCGTATCTGGTTATGAGCACCTTTCGTTTGAAGCTGCCTATGTGGGTCTCATGAATTCAATAACTATAGACACTTCAATCACTACAGATAACGCCCAACTCAACGATCTTTTTTCTTCGGGAGGAATGTATGGAATGCTGGGGACCATCTGGCTTATCATTTGCGCCATGGTCTTTGGTGGGATCATGGATGCCATTGGTGCTCTAGCTACTATTAGCAAAGCCCTTCTTAACCTGTTCCACACTACTTTTGGGCTTTTTGCCAGTACCGTCTTAAGCTGTATTACACTAAACGCCACAGCATCTGACCAGTACTTAGCTATAGTGGTACCTGGAAAAATGTTTGCCAAAGCTTACCGCGATAAAGGCCTGGCACCCGAGAACCTTAGTCGGTCGTTAGAAGATTCGGGTACCGTTACCTCTGTACTTATTCCGTGGAACACCTGTGGTGCATATCACAGTGGGGTGCTTGGTGTGCCGGTAGCTTCTTATTTCGTCTATGCAATTTTTAACTACCTAAGCCCATTCATGACCTTATTCTATGCAGCTTTCAATATTAAAATAAGACAACTGGCAGACAAAGCAACAGCTTAATAACAATAAATTATACAGTAAGAATAAGAGCATTAGAAAAACCTATAACAAAATAAAAAATAAAGATTTGCGACCTTAGAGGGGCCGCTCTTTGTTTTTATCTTTGCACTCAAATTAAATCAATAATAAAAACTTTAAATATTATGGCATTAGTAGGAAAAAAATTTCCAAATTTAGAAGTAAACGCTATGAACGATATGGGTGATACTTTTAAGATCAACGTATTCGAAGAAGCTAAAAATAACGGAAAAAAAGTTTTGCTTTTTTGGTACCCAAAAGATTTCACCTTTGTTTGCCCTACAGAACTACACGCATTTCAGGAAGCTCTTGCTGAATTTGAAAAAAGAAATGTAATGGTAATTGGTGCTTCATGTGATACTCCAGAGGTTCACTTTGCCTGGTTAAATACTGCAAAAGACGATGGAGGAATTGAAGGTGTTACCTATCCAATCCTTGCTGACTCTAACAGGAACCTTGCTAGCCAACTTGGCATACTTGACATTACAAATGAGAGCTACAACGAAGAAACCGGTATCTACACTGTAGAAGGTGATAACGTAACTTACCGTGCTACTTACCTAATCGACGAAGAAGGAACAGTATTCCACGAAGGTATTAACCACATGCCTCTTGGTAGAAACGTAAAAGAATTCATCCGTTTAATCGATGCTTACACACACGTACAGGAAAAAGGTGAGGTTTGTCCTGCAAACTGGGAAGAAGGAAAAGACGCCATGAGTGCAAACCGTAAGGGAGTAGCATCTTACTTAAGCTCTAACTAAAAACGCATTACAATGAGAGAATTGACTGAAGATAATTTGGCCGAAGTAGTTGCCGATAACGAAACTGTAGTTGTACAGTACATGGCCGGATGGTGCGGTAACTGCAGGGTGATGAAACCCAAGTTCAAAAAGCTTGCTGCCGAAAACCAAAACGCGACTTTTCTCCTGGTTGATGCCGAAAAGAATCCAGAATCAAGGAAAATGGCTAAAGTAGACAATTTGCCAACTTTTGCCACTTTTAAAAACGGTGCATTTTTAAACCAGGTGCAAACCAACAAATTTGAACTTTTAAAAGACCTAGTTAATGAAGTTACCAGTAATTAGACACCTGCAAAAGAACAACGATAAAGAAAAACTTGAAAACACACTTGATGTTTTAGAATCTTTCTGCGACCACAGGTCGGTGAGTGATGAAGAAATGGATGTGATTGGAGAGTTGATAAGCAACATTTGCGGTGCTCTTGAAGTTCAGAATATGATAGATGAAGGAATGCCCGAAAGAGATGCGGCAAACAACTTCATGAAAAAAGTGTTGAGTTCTATAGATAAATAGACCCGCACAATACATAGATAATAAAGGCTGTCTCTCGTTTTTGAGGCAGCCTTTTTGTTTTATGACAATTTTAGTAAAATACCATCACCAAAATTTTAATTTTAATAGCTCAACCTAAGAAAAGTCGATATGTCACAAATAACGCATAAAGGAAAACCTATTACTACTTATGGCCACCTGCCTGAAAAAGGGGAAAGAGCTCCGCATTTTGAATTATTAAAATCAGACCTCAGCGTTGCTACCCTTCAGGATTATAAGGGTAAGCGGGTGATCATGAATATATTCCCCAGTATTGACACCAACGTTTGCGCCACCTCGGTAAACAACTTTAGTGAACGGGCAGCCGATCTTGAAAACGTGGTGGTACTAAATATTTCCAGGGACCTGCCATTCGCCCAGGAGCGGTTCAGGAAAGTCAATGAAATTTCAAATGGCGTGAACCTTTCAGATTTCAGGGAACGCAACTTCGGAAAAGATTACGGGCTCGAAATCTTAGACGGCGCTATGGAAGGATTGCTCTCAAGAGTAGTTATTGTGCTTGATGAAAACGGAAAAATTCTCTACACCGAACAGGTAGATAAGATTGAAGATGAGCCTAATTACCTGGAAGCTCTTAAACCATTGCTATAATGTATAATTTCATCACCGGCCGAATCAAAGGAGGTGGTTATGCAATAAAAGGTGCGTGGCTACTACTGCGCCATGAACCCAGTATCCAGGTGCAGTTTGTAATTGCCGTAATTATGACCATTGCGGGGTTTTTCTTCGGAATTACCCCGACTGAATGGGTTATGCAAATCTTTGCCATTGGGCTGGTAATGGCCACCGAAGGTGTAAACACTGCCATTGAGAACATTGCCGACTTTGTACATGCCGATTATCATGTAAAAATAGGGCGTATAAAAGACGTTGCGGCAGGAGCTGTTTTCTTTGCCGCCATAGCAGCCGTAGCCATTGGGATAATTATATATCTCCCCTATATCTTTTATACCGTCTAGACTTATTAAATTTCATTTAACCTGCAAGAAAGGCAATTGATCCCTCACACCCAATACCTCCCAAAAAGGGCATTTTTGAGAAACATTTTTAGGGTCTCGGGATTAAAGCAATGCTTATTCGGTAATCTGCCCCTAACAAAACTTCTTTAAAATAGATTTTACCTTTTCTTTATATTAGCTGGCACTAATTTGTATTTTTGCGCCCAAACCTTCAGTTCTACTATGGCTAAAAGAAAAGCTGTCAAAAAATCTTCTTCAAAATCCTCTTTTTCGAAATCCTCGTTGAGGCTTTCCCCTAAGGGAAAGGTGCTATTGGGAAGCTTTTTGATCTTCTTTGGCCTGGCGCTATTAATTGCTTTCACCTCATTTCTTTTTAACTGGCAGGTAGATCAAAGTACCCTTACACAGCTAGGCAACCGTGAAGTGGAAACAAAAAACCTCCTCAGTAAGTTTGGGGCCGCAATAAGCAACTTCTTCATTTATGAAGGTTTTGGTATTGCAGCCTTTACACTGGCATTTCTCACCATTACCACGGGGATCTACTACTTTATGAGCCTGAACAAAAAAGCTTTGTTCCGGTTTTGGTTCTGGGGCCTTCTGGTGATGATCTGGGTTTCGGTTTTCCTTGGATTTTTTGCTGAATCTAATGCCCTACTTGGGGGTACTGTGGGTTACGAAATAAATGATTACCTTCAAGATTACCTGGGCTTTACCGGTACCGTACTCCTACTTTCATTTTTGTTCATCGCATACCTGGTGATCAGGCTAAAAGTTACTCCTGAAAAATTAATTTCAGCTTTAAAAAGAACTAAAGAAAATATAACTGAAGATTTTAAAACGTCTTCTTCTGTTTCTGAAGGCTTCGGCTCAAAAAATACTTCAGAAGCAACCAAACCGGCCACACAACAAAAACAGGCAGAACAGCCAAAGCCTGCAACGCCTGAAGCAGAAAAACCGACACCTCCACAACCCGCTCCCGAAAAAGTTGTAATTCGTTCAGAAGAAAACCCCGATGACTTGGCGATGGAAGTTGAAACGGCGCACGAGGAAGAAGAACTTGACGATAACCTAAGCCGTAAACTGGTAGAGGATTATGGCGAGTTTGACCCAACTCTCGAACTTAAGAATTTCCAGTTCCCTACCATTGAACTTCTCAAAGATCACAACGCCAATGGCGGCGGTATTACCATTAACCAGGAAGAACTTGAGGAAAACAAGAACAGGATTGTTGATACCCTCAAAAATTACAAGATTGATATTGCGCAAATCAAGGCTACAGTTGGCCCTACAGTAACGCTATACGAGATCATCCCCGAGGCAGGAATAAGGATTTCGAAGATCAAGAGCCTTGAAGATGATATTGCACTTTCTCTTTCGGCTTTAGGTATCAGGATCATTGCTCCAATTCCAGGTAAGGGAACTATTGGTATTGAAGTTCCAAATAAGAATTCCACCATGGTTTCCATGAGGAGCGTTATAGCCTCTCCCCGCTTTCAGAATGCCGAAATGGAACTGCCAATGGCTTTGGGTAAAACGATCTCGAACGAGACCTTTGTGGTTGACCTCGCAAAAATGCCTCACCTGCTTATGGCAGGAGCTACAGGCCAGGGTAAATCTGTTGGTCTCAACGCTATTCTAACCTCCCTGCTTTACAGCAAGCATCCTGCAGAGGTGAAGTTTATTCTTGTAGATCCAAAAAAGGTAGAATTAACCCTCTTTAATAAAATAGAAAGGCACTACCTCGCCAAGCTTCCTGATACCGACGAAGCTATTATTACAGATAACACCAAGGTGATCAATACCCTCAATTCGTTGTGTATTGAGATGGACAACCGGTATGAGTTGCTAAAAGACGCCATGGTAAGAAATATAAAAGAGTACAATGTTAAGTTTAAGGCTAGAAAACTGAACCCGGAGAACGGCCACAAATTTCTACCTTATATTGTACTGGTGGTAGATGAATTTGCCGATCTTATTATGACGGCCGGTAAGGAAGTTGAAGCTCCCATAGCAAGACTGGCCCAATTGGCACGTGCTATTGGGATACATTTGATCATTGCTACCCAGCGGCCTTCTGTAAATGTAATTACGGGGATCATCAAAGCAAACTTCCCTGCCCGTATAGCATTTAGGGTAACTTCAAAGATAGATTCACGTACCATTCTTGACAGCCAGGGGGCCGATCAACTTATTGGAAAGGGAGATATGCTATTTACCCAAGGCAATACCCTACTCAGGTTACAATGTGCTTTTGTTGACACTCCCGAGGTAGATAAAATCACAGAATTCATCGGTTCGCAAAAGGCTTATGCCGATGCTTATCACCTCCCCGAATATAGCGGAGAGGAAAGTGGCACATCTCTTGATATTGACGTAAGCGACCGGGACAACCTCTTCCGCGAAGCTGCCGAAGTCATAGTGATCGCACAACAGGGATCGGCATCTTTACTCCAAAGAAAATTGAAATTGGGGTATAACCGCGCAGGTAGGATTATTGATCAACTGGAGGCAGCCGGAGTCGTGGGACCCTTTGAGGGCAGCAAGGCACGGCAAGTACTGGTGCAGGATCTAGAAGGTCTAAACCAGCTGTTAAATGAAGAATAGTATAACCACATAAGAAAATGAAAAAAATAATTTTAGTAGTAGCGGCAATAATGACTTTTATGGCAGGAAATGCCCAATCGTCTAAAGAAGCCAAACAATTGCTCAGCGAAGTTTCCTCAAAGGTGGAATCTTATAATAATATCGTCATTGAGTTCAAATATGGCCTTGAAAATACTGCCGAGAATGTAAAGCACGAAACCCGTGGCGATGTAAGCCTGGAAGGTGAAAAATACCTGCTCAACATTATGGGCACCACCAGGCTTTTTGACGGGGCAAAATTATACACCATCATCCCTGAGGATGAAGAAATCAATATTTCCTCTCACAATCCAGAGGATGACCAGGATATTAGTCCGTCAAAAATGCTTACCTTTTATAACACCGGGTACAAAACAGAAATGGGTCCGGTACAGGATCTTAAAGGACGAAAAATTCAATATGTGAAGCTTATACCTATTGATTCCAACGCCGAGATTAAAGAAATTCATCTGGGTATTGATAAACAAACAAAGCACATCTATAATATGATCCAAACGCAGGACAATGGCACCAGGATCATTATTACAGTAAACAGTTTCAAGACCAATCAACCCCTGCCCCAGTCGCTGTTCCAGTTCAAGGAAAGCAGGTATAAGGATTATTATATTAACCGGTTAGACTAAGTAATTGAAAATATTAGACAGGTACATACTTACCAGCTACCTAAGAACGTTCTTTTCGGTCTTTGTGATACTCATGTTCATATTTGTATTACAAACCATCTGGCTGTACATTGGGGAGCTGGCAGGTAAAGATCTCGATGCAGAGATCATTTTTAAATTCCTGTTATACTTCAGTCCGAAACTGGTACCGCTGGTATTGCCGCTTACCATTCTGCTTACTTCCATAATGACCTTTGGGAATTTTGCCGAAAATTATGAATTCGCAGCAATGAAATCGGCAGGAATATCATTACAGCGGGCAATGCGACCACTTACTTTTTTCATCTTACTGGTAAGTATTACCGCCTTTTTCTTTTCCAATAACGTCATCCCGGCTGCCGAGTATAAATCTATTAACCTGAGAAGGAACATCGCCCAGTTAAAGCCCGCAATGGCTATTTCTGAAGGAGTATTCAACGACCTGGGCCAGATCAATATTAAAGTTGAAGAAAAATCGGGAGAACGCGGCCAGTATCTTAAGGATGTCATCATTCATAAGAAAAATGAACGTCGCCCCGGAAATTACACCGTTATTAAAGCTACGGAAGGAGAATTAGTAGGAAGTACAGGCTCTAATATTTTGAGTTTGATCCTGAAGGATGGTAACTACTACGATGAGATCATTCCCGATTCTCCACGTAATAGGCAGAAAAAGCCTTTTGCAAAGAGCTATTTTGAAGAGTACGTGATCAACATGGACCTTTCAGGCTTCAACGATATAGATCTTGATGAGGAGAACTACAGCAACTCCCATAACATGCTCAAGATCTCCGAACTCACCCGAACTATAGATTCTTTCTCTACTTCCTATAATGAGGATCTGGCATCCTTTTCACGAAATATGTACAGCCGTACAGGTGTCGAAAATCTGAAGAGAGAAACCACAGCCACAGAAGATACGGTCATTGAACCCGAAAAGGGTATTTTACCACTCTATGAAACCCATCAGGCCTCGCAGATCGTTAACCTTGCGTTGGGTAATGTGAATGGTGCACTGGTTACAGTGGTTGGTAAACGTACAGAACTATCACAGGCTTCAAAACGTCTTAATAAATTTGAGATCGCTCTACACGAGAAGTATGTACTTGGCTTTGCCTGTATTGTTCTTTTCTTTGTAGGTGCGCCACTGGGAGCCATAATTAGAAAAGGAGGAATGGGATTGCCCATGGTGATTGCCGTGCTGTTGTTCCTCACCTATCACTTTATTGGGATCTTTGCCAAGAACAGTGCCGAGGAAGGGCAGATTAGTCCATTCCTGGGAACCTGGCTTTCAACCCTTATCATGCTCCCTTTGGGTATATTTCTTACCTATAGAGCAACTACAGATCAGGGATTATTTAGCTTTAGCATTCTCTTTGAGCCTATTAAAAAGTTGCTGAAAAGAACGCACATTATGGGTCGTTCCCAAAAGGATTAATATCTTTACCGGCAATAATACTGCACATCTATGATTACTGAAACTTCCTTTCAACTACATACTATTAAAGAAGCTATTGATGACATTAGAGCCGGTAAGGTAATCATTGTTGTTGATGATGAAGATCGTGAAAATGAAGGAGATTTTCTGGCTGCTGCTTCCAAAGTAACCCCCGAAATGATCAACTTTATGGCTACTCACGGTCGGGGCCTCATTTGCGCCCCTATAACCGAGAAGCGTTGTAAAGAGCTGCAACTTGAAATGATGGTTGGCAACAGCACAGATCCTATGGAAACTGCTTTTACTATTTCTGTAGATCTTAAAGGGAAAGGAGTAACCACAGGAATTTCGGCATCAGACAGAGCAGAGACTGTAAAAGCCCTTATTGATCCCGATACCAAACCTTTCGACCTTAGCCGTCCCGGACATATTTTTCCGCTTAAAGCAAAAGAAGGAGGCGTGTTAAGAAGAACAGGCCATACCGAAGCTGCTATTGACTTTGCAAGGCTGGCAGGTTTTCCTCCTGCAGGGGTAATTGTAGAGATCATGAATGAAGACGGTTCTATGGCAAGGCTACCGCAGCTCCTGGAAGTAGCCAAAAAATTCGATCTTAAGGTAGTTTCTATTGAAGACCTTGTAGCCTATAGGATGCAGCACGATTCTCTGATTACCAAAAAGGAAGATTTTGATATCAACACCCGCTTTGGAACATTTAGGTTAAGAGCCTACCAACAAACTACAAATAAACAAGTGCATATTGCGCTTACCAAAGGCGCATGGAAATCTTCAGATCCGGTGCTGGTACGCATGAATTCAACGCTCGTTAATAATGACATTTTAGGCACCCTTACAAACGATGCCGATAAGAAACTTGATTACATGTTCAAGGCAATAAACGAGGAAGGAAAAGGAGCTATAGTCTTTATTAATCAGGAAAGCCAGTCCCTCAATTTACTTAAAAGACTTGGCGAGCTTAAAGACCTTCAAAAAATGGGAGAAATGAAAGCTCCTCCCCTTGTGATGGATTCTAAAGACTTCGGAATTGGAGCCCAGATCCTTCATGATCTTGAAATCCACAAACTTCGTCTCTTATCCAATACAAAACAGACAAAACGCGTGGGAATGATAGGATACGGACTCGAAATTATCGAGTACGTAAAATATTAAATTTCCATAACAGTGTCTTCCAATGGTCTTCTCACTTTTTTAAGGGAGGCAAAGAGATCATCTTTGGCGCGATAACCTACAGGTAAAGCAAGTACTGCTTCAAGACCGTATTTTTCAAGCTCAAGGATCTTGTTGTATTCATTCGGTTCAAAACCTTCCATGGGGCAGGAATCGATTTTTTCTACTGCACAAACCGTAAGCAAAGTACCAAGTACAAGATAAGCCTGGTGCGTAGCCCATACTTTTACTTCGCTAACAGGCTTTTGTTCAAAATCTCCTACTAGTGACTCTTTAAAGGGGTGCAGTATCTCGTCAGGAGTTTTCCGCACATCCTGAACCGTCTTAAAGTAGTTCTCAATAAAAGCTTTGTTCACCGTACGCTCAATGCAGATAACCAGCACATGAGAGGCTGTGTTTACCTGCTGTTGATTGTAAGAGGCTTTCATTAGCTTCTCCTGTACATCCTTATTTTGTACCATCACCAATCTAAGAGGCTGGAGCCCGTAAGAGGTAGCAGTCAGGTTAAAAGCATTTTTGAGTATTTCTATCTTCCCTTCCGGGAGTAGTCTTTCAGGATCAAATTTCTTTGCTGCGTATCGCCACTTTAGTGCTTCTACACTTTCCATATCTAAAATTTTCACAAAGATACATCCCTCAAACAGAGGCTGCAAATGAAGAGTGTGGTAAGAAAAAAGGAAAGAGGTTCTAGAATCAGTCGCTCTTTCGTTCTCTTTTGTCACGGTATAAGTTGTAGACCTTTCGAATCAAGAAAGCACTGACTAATAAAACTACCAGGATCTCAAGTCCCAATATCAAATAAAATAACCCCATATAGCAATATTTTGTGGAGTCTAGTTGAATCCAAAAAACAAATGTACCTTAGAGCACTGTTAAAGGTTACCGCTATTAGCACAACCTATACAATTTATAACACAACTTTATATACAAAACTTTAGAAAATCAGGTATTTCCAAGATAAATCCTTTACAATTCTTTACAGAATATCTCATCTAACAGGATTTATTGAGTAAAGTAAAAATAAACTGAAGACCAAAAAAGAAAAAAACCATTAGATGGAAATTTTTGTAAAAGCTCTTCCTGTTGAAGAGATTATTGAAAGCTTATCAAAACAATTTAGAACACCACTAAAAAAAGATGCGGGAGAACTCACCATAGAACTCCCTGAAAAACTCGGGCAGGGCTTCATTAGAGGAACCAGTTTTGATTCGGGTGTAGGGATCATTGAATACAATGTAACCTTTTACAAGGATATGGAGATCCATTTCACTATTAACCAGACACACCCTTTAAAGTTCATATTTTGTTCTGAAGGTAGGGTAAATCATGCCTTTGAAGAAAACGAAGACATTCATACCATAGACACCTACCAAAACGTGATCGTATCCAGTAGCGGGTACAACGGCCATGTGCTTTATTTTAAAGCCAATGAGACCTCGCATGTTTTTAGCCTGGAGATCATTCGGGCCGATTTCAGTAAAAGAAAGAACTTTGGGTACAAAGATATCGGCCCACGCCTGGAGAAGCTGTTCAAAGATGACGTAGCCCAGGAGCTTTTCTTTTACCAGGGTAATTACAGCATTCAAGCTGCCGATATTGTAGAAGATATCGCCAAAAAAGATCATACCGGCTTTTTGCGTTTCATATACTTAGAAGGTAAAGCTTATGAGATGCTTACCAAACAAATAAGCCAGTTCATAGATGATCAGCAAAACGACAACAAATCTACCATGCTTAGAAGAAGCGATGTAGAAAAAGTCAAAAGAGCTGTAGACGTGATCAATCAGGATCTCAATAAGAATTATTCTGTTGATGAGCTGGCCAAAGAAGTAGGAACCAATGTAAATAAATTACAGGAAGGTTTCAGGTACATGTTCAACCTCACTGTGAATAAATATGTACAACAGGTAAAGCTAGAAGCAGCAAAAGAAATGCTTAGTGAATCAGATCAAAATATTTCACAAATTGTTGGCCAGATTGGGCTCAACAACCGAAGCTATTTTTCAAAGATCTTCAAAGAGAAGTATGGTGTAAGCCCCAAGTACTTTCTAAATAACAAATTCAACGAAAGCGAACACAGCATTGAAAATGAGGAAGACGACAACGAAGACGGGAAAAATTAACCCGAAAGTGCATCAATGGCCTTTTCTATATCAATCCCTTTTTCAAGCACAGCTTTAAATAGATCTGGTTTTTCCTGAATCCTGGCTGGCATGGTTTTGATAGTAAAATCTTTCATGTCAAGGCCGGGTTGCACTTCATTCCACTCAAGCGGCGCCGAAACCGTTGCTCCCGGTTTGGGACGGGCACAATATGGGGCAGCAAGGGTCTGCCCTTTTCTGTTCTGAAGAAAATCAAGGTAGATCTTGCCTTTCCGCTTTTTTACATTGCGTTCCATTGAGGTGAGACCGGGAAGTTTCTCCTGAATAAAATAGCACAAAATCTTCGTAAAATCCCGAGCTTCATCATAAGTATATTTCGCGCCCAGCGGAATATAAATATGGATCCCGCTTGAACCTGAAGTCTTGGGGTATCCAGGTATTTTTGCCTTATCGAGAATTTCCTTCGCTGCCTGTGCAACTTCTATCACCTGCTCAAAAGTGTTCTTTTCTGAAGGATCTATGTCAATTACGGTAAAATCTGGGTGAAGCAGGTTCTGCACCCTCGAGTTCCACGGATTGATCTCAATACATCCCAAATTTGCCATGTAAATGAGACTGGCTTCATTCTGGCACATAATGTACTCCAATTCCCGGTTGTTGTGCTTTGAAAATACTTTGGTAGATTCCAGCCAGTGCGGGAAAATACCCGCTGTATCTTTCTGGTAGAACCCCTCTTCCAGGATGCCGTTGGGATGCCGGTGTAGATTCTGCGGCCTGTCCTTCAAAAATGGCAAAATCGCATCACTTATTTGCAGGTAATATTCTATGAGATCGTATTTTCTCAATCCCGACTTTGGCCAGTAAACCTTGTCGAGATTGCTAATGGGCACAGATATTCCTCCAATCTTTAGCGTATTCTCTTCCTTTTTTGCTGCGGGCTTGTGCTTAGGGACCCGGGCAGTTTTTTCCTTTGTTATCTCCTTCGGAAGTTTATCCATCCGCAGACCTTTAAAAGAAGGATGCCGCATATGTCCGCTACGGGTCCATTCAGAAAAATTGACTTCGCAGATCAATTCCGGAGTAAGCCAGGTGGGCGTTCGTCCTTTTAATGAAGGCTTCTTCTTAAAAGGCATGACCCTGGTCACCATCTTCTGGAATTTATCGAAAAGTTCCTTTTTATCATCCTCACTAAATCCTGTGCCGCAGTTGCCAATATAAACCAGCTCTTCATCACGGTGCATTCCCAGGATCAGAGATCCAAACGGTCCTCCTTTATCTGAATCTGTGTACCCGCAAATCAATGCTTCCTGGCTTTCAAAAGCTTTTATCTTGAGCCATTTATCACTCCTGGAACCGGGAAGGTACTGGGAATCGGCTTTTTTGGCGATCACGCCTTCCATTCCCATTTCCACTGCCTGCTCAAAAAAGGCCTTTCCCATGCTCTCTACATGATCACAGTAATATACCTGCGGAATATCTTCTATCACCTCCTGAATTAAACTTTTTCTTTCTGAAAGTGGCAGGTGCATAATATTGTGCCCGTTAAGGTACAACAGGTCAAAAACGTAATATCTCAGCTCTCCTGAAGGTGCTTTCTGGTAATTCTGAAGTTTTTGAAAAACAGGTTTTCCGCTCTCATCAAGCGCTACTACTTCCCCATCAAGCACTGCATCATGCGGAATATTCTTTAGCTGCTCATAGATCTCCCTGAACTTGGCTTTAAACGAAATTCCATTCCTGGAGTACAGGTCTACCTTCCCTTTTTGAATATTGGCCAAAGCGCGATATCCATCCCACTTTAATTCAAAAATCCAGTTTGCCTTATTAAAGATCTCCGCTGCTTTTGTGGCAAGCATGGGCTTGATCAATTCATTTACTTCAAGCTGTTTTACCTTCTCTTTACTGGCGTGTTCGCTAAGGTTTTCGGCGTCATAACTTAAATCTGTAGAAAAATCGTCAGTCTTTTTGATGAGCAACCATTGATTGTCTTTTTCACCACCTCGCCGGGTATGCACCAGTGCAAAAGTTCCTTTTATTTTGGTGCCAAAAAAGGTAATTTTAAGGTCTCCTTTTTTCAGCATTTTAAGCAGGTCTTCTTCGCCTCCGCCACCAGATGCTTCATAAGTACCTTCATCCCAAATACTCATCTCCCCTGCTCCATAATTGCCCTTGGGGATTGTTCCTTTAAAAGTGAGGTATTTTATAGGGTGGTCTTCGGTCATGATTGCCAGCCGCTTATCGGCAGGATTCATAGATGGGCCTTTGGGTACGGCCCAGCTCTTTAGTACGCCTTCCATCTCCAGGCGCAGGTCGTAATGCAGGCGGGTTGCCCTGTGCCGCTGAATCACAAACCTAAACTTCCCTCCATTCTTTTCATAAGCAGCATCGGGTTCGGGAGTTTTCTGAAAATCTCTTTTTTTGATGTACTCGTCAAGTGCCATTAGGAAGCTTTAGTTTTTTTCTTCTTTTTATCAAGACTTGCCTTTAACTGCGCCATAAGATCTGTTGCAGGAGTGGCTTTTGACTCAAATTTTTCGGTTTTGGTTTTCTTACCGCCAGTCTTCGCCTTAATGATCTTTAAGAGTTGATCGTTATAAACATCTTTATACTTTTCAAAATCGAATTCTTCAGTATATTGTTCAATGAGCGATTTGGCCATATCAATTTCCTTTTTGGAAACTTTGGTATCGGGAAGTTTAAGTTCGGTAGGGTCGCGTATCTCATCAGCAAACCTAATCACATGCAGCACGAGAGCATCTTTATATACCCCAACAAGGCTAAGGTTCTCTTTGGCACGCATTACAAAAGTTGCCACGCCCAGCTTGCCTGTATCCTTCAAAGCAGCTTTTAGAAGATTATATGATTTCTTCCCATCCTTTTGAGGCTCCAGGAAATACGGCTTTTTAAAGAGCACATCGGCCACATCCTTTTCTTCAATGAATTCTTCAATGTCTATGGTGCGGGATTTCTTCATATTGGCCTTGTCAAAATCCTCTTTCTCCAACACAATATAAGAGTCGTCTTTTAGGTAGCCCTTTACAATATCCTTCCACTCCACTTCTTCACCCGTCACTTCATTCACTCGTTTGTATCGTATCCTGGCGTGGTCATTTTTATCGAGCATGTCGAGATCGAGCTTTCTTTCTTCACTGCCCGAGTACATTTTAATAGGGATAGTCACTAAACCAAAACTTATTGAGCCGTTCCAGATTGACCTCATAATTTGAAGAGTTTTAATTGATATACTACAAGATACCCGATTTTCTATTTATAGCCGAAGTATTAGCAATGTCTTAACGAGCACACCCCTCTATAGCCTGCAAGGCGTTAAGATTTGAGAAAAAAACAGCTAAAGCTTTCTTAATCATTTTGTTGCAGCATCAAAAAGAAACTAACTTAGAAAATCACGGTTTGCCAACATTACAGCAGGCCGTAAAACAAAAAAATTGAAAATGAATAGACTGGAAAAGAAAGTAGCGATTATAACCGGTGGAGCCACGGGAATTGGGGAAGCCATTTCTAAGAAATTTGCAGCCGAAGGAGCCGAAGTTCTTGTAGTGGGAATGCCACAAGATCCGGTAAAAGAAGTGATTGATGACATCAAGGAATCTAAAGGAAAAGCCATAGGTTATTCTGCCGATATTTCTTCGGAAGAAAATGCCAAAGATGCTGTAGAAACCGCCGTTAAACACTTCGGCCGTATCGACATACTCATCAATAATGCAGGTGTTTATCCTGAAGTAAATACAATAGACCAATATTCTCCTGAAGCTTTTGACAATCTTCTGAAGAACAACCTGAGAACGGCATTTTTGATGACCAAATATGCCATTCCACATTTACAGAAGTCTCGGGGCTGCATTGTATCAGCAGGATCGGAAGCAGGGAAAATTGGTATCCCCAGTGTCACGCCATACGGTGGCACAAAAGGATTTATGCACGCCTTTATGAAAGGAGTCGCAGCCGAGCAGGCAAAGAACGGAATTAGGGCAAACTGTGTTGCTCCCGGCCCTATCGATACCGCGTGGACGCACAAGGAAACAAGTGATATCACCAAAAAGATAGAAAAACAAATGATGAGCGCCACACCACTTGGCCGCCGCGGCACACCCGAAGAAATTGCCAATGTGTACCTCTTCCTGGCATCCGATGAAGCTTCTTATGTCACCGGCGCCGTCTACTCTGCCGATGGAGGGATTACTATTGGAAAAGGCCCGGTGGGAGATGAAGTACCCTCTAAACTGAAGAAAGAACCTAAAGGAAATTTAAAACTAAAGCACCAAATGGACGGTGCAACAAACATGCAATAAATTATGTCTTTAAAAGCAATATTTTTAAACTGTACCCTCAAAAAATCCCCCGAAACATCCAACACTTCTGCCTTTATCAAACAGGCTGAAAGGATCTTCACCGATCTTGAGGTAGAAACCCAAGAAATAAGGGTCATAGACCACAATATAAAGTTCGGAAATACTTCTGATGAAGGGGAAGGCGATGACTGGCCACAAATCCTGAAAAAGATCAAAGAGAGCGACATCATGATCCTCGCTACTCCAATCTGGCGGGGCGACCGCAGTGCTGTGGCTAAATTGGTAGCCGAAAGATTTGATGGTATTTGGAGCGAAGCCGATGAAGAGACGGGACAGTACCCTACCTTCAACAAAGTTGGCGGAGTAATGGTTGACGGTAATGAAGATGGTGCCAAAAAAGCCATTTCCAGCATTTGTTTCGACCTTTCTGAACACGGCTTTACAATTCCTGTAAACGCCTTTAGCTACTACGTAGGCAAGGCAGGCCCGGGTCCGGCTTATATCGAGGCCAAAGGCGACCGGCATTTTTTCACCAACCGCAACCTCTATCACATGGTTCACAACCTGGTGCACGTGGCAAAAGTGCTTAAAGAAAAACCTTACAAAACCAACGTGAACGAATTAAAAAAGCAAGCTGAAAAAGTAAGCGACACCGATAAATAAATAATCACAAACCCATTCGTAAAAACCAACCAATATGTTAAGCTGGCTAATACATATCATCATTGACGCCGCTGTGCTCCTAATCGCAGCAAAAATGTTTCCTAAAGTAGAACTCAAAGGCTGGAAAACTGCCCTTGTAGTCGCACTGCTTATTGGGGTTCTAAGCTTTTTCTTAAGCTGGATTCTTACTGCTGTGCTCAATATCGCCACTTTAGGAATCTTCTATTTCCTCGGATTAGGATTTATTACCAGGATCATCGCCTATGCGATCATCATTGAACTGGCCGATAAACTGAGTACAGGCTTCAAAACCCACGGTTTCATGCCTTCCTTATGGCTGGCAATAATTATAGCTGTAGTGGGCTCCCTTGTAGACTGGATAATTCTTTAAAATTTCTGCGGAATTTTAAAACTGAAATGAGGCTGTCTTAAAGCGCTAAAATCCTTCGGAAGTTATTTTCAGAACTCAAAATCCTGAAATAATTTCAAAGCGACTGAAGTAGTACTTTTAAGACAGCCTCATTTTTTATTTTACCCGTTTTGCTCTTAGGTATTGATTAGGCCAATCTACATTGGCACCTAATGCGGCAGCGGCTTCCAGCGGAAAATAAGGATTCCGAAGTAATTCCCTGCCCAGCAGTATAATATCGGCCTGTTCCTGCTGCAGCACCTCTTCGGCTTCCTGCGGCGTGGTGATCAAACCTACTGCAGCCGCCATAATGCCCGATTCTTTCTTAATCTTTTCTGAAAATGGCACCTGGTATTTCTTTACTACCGGAATGCTCACCCCGGGCACAAGTCCGCCCGAAGAACAATCTATCACATCAACTCCTTCTTCTTTAAGCCGTTTTGCAAGTTCCACCGATTCCTCTTCATTCCAGCCTCCTGCAGCCCAATCGGTCGCAGAGATCCTCACAAATAGCGGGAGATCATCTGGCCAGTTTTCTTTTACGGCCTGTGTAACTTCCAGCAAGAGCCTTATCCGGTTTTCAAAAGATCCGCCGTAGTTATCGGTTCTATGGTTGCTTAACGGAGACAGGAATTGGTGCAGCAAATATCAATGAGCAGCATGAATTTCCAGCACTTTAAAACCTGCCAAAAATGCCCTTTTTGAAGCCTCTTTAAAATCGGAGATCACTTTCTCAACTCCTTCGGAATTCAAGGCTTCCGGCTCTGGGTTATCATCATAAAAAGGAATTTCTGAGGGAGCAACCGGTTGCCAGCCAACTTCATTTTCAGAAAGAAACTTCCCGCCCTGCCAGGGGCTGCTGGTAGAAGCTTTTCTCCCGGCATGAGCCAGCTGGATGCCCGAAACACTTCCCTGGCTCTCCAAAAATGCCGTTATTTCCTTCAGTTTTTCTACGTGTTCATCCTTCCAAATCCCAAGGTCATCGGGCGTGATACGGGCTTCGGGAGAAACCGCGGTAGCTTCAGAAATTACAAGACCTGCCCCGCCGCTTGCACGGGTTCCCATGTGTACAAGGTGCCAGTTATTGGCAAAACCGTCTTTGCTACTGTACATGCACATGGGAGAAACCCCAATTCGGTTTTTAAATGTTATAGATTTTATTTTGAGTGGCTCAAAGAGCCGGGGAGATTTACTGTTGTTCATATAAAGGGTATTTTCCATCAAAAGTAGCAAAAACACTACCGTCGGGTTAGCTGCTCTTATAGTAAATTAAGATCTATAGATCAGCCAAATTGATACGCTTCAGCAAAAGCCCCTCAAAAATGCCATTTTTGAGACAATAGTTTTTAGGATAGATATTTTGCAATATCTTAGCTTGTAAGATTAAGCTATGCCTGCCAAACAAGTTTTCCCGCTGTCCAAGCTTACCGAAGCTATTGAGAATGTGATAAACAGTTATTGCAGCAAGGTAGTATGGGTAAAAGCCGAAATTGTAAAACTGAATCACTACCCACACACCGGCCACTGCTACCCCGATCTCGTCGAGAAAAAAGACGGAAAGATCATCGCCGAACTCAGAGGTAATATCTGGAAATCTAACTTTGATCTTATCAATAACAAATTCAGAAATGTTTTAAATGAAGATCTTCGCGATGATATGACGGTTGTAGTACAGGCAACGGTCACTTTCCATTCGGTTTACGGGCTGGCACTGAACATTCTTGACATAGACCCCAAATACACTTTGGGAGAACTGGCCAAACAACGTGCAGAGGCTATAAAAAACCTCATTGCCGAAGACATTTTTGACGCCAATAAAAAGCAGCTGCTGCCTCAACTTCCCAAGACCATTGCAATAATTTCGGTGAACAGCAGTAAAGGCTATCAGGATTTTATCAATGTGATTGAGAACAACCCCTGGGGCTATCAATTTCAATATAAACTTTTCCCGGCTATTTTACAGGGAGAAAGGGCTGTGACCACCATTAGTGCGCAGTTGGAGAAAATAAAGCATCATAAAAAGGTGTTTGACGCCGTGGCTATTATTCGGGGAGGCGGCGGCGAAATAGGTCTTAGCTGTTACGATAATTACCACCTGGCAAAGAAAATTGCCCAGTTCCCGATCCCGGTATTAACCGGCATTGGACATTCCACCAACGAGACCGTTAGTGAACTTGTGAGCTACAGGAGTTTTATTACGCCCACAAAAATAGCTGAATTCCTTCTTCAGGAGTTTCACAATTTCTCCCAGCCCCTCAGGGAAAATATTCAGAAAATAACGGCCGGCGCAAACCTGCTTTTTGAGAGGCAGGAAACACAGCTCTCGCGGGTATCCAGCTCCTTCGGTTTCTTAGCGAACAGGATAGTAGACCGGGAGAAAAACAGGCTCGCCTCCTTCAGGAAGACGATTACTTCAGAAAGTAAAGCGGTCATAAAATATGAAGCTGCCAATTTAAAGAACATCACTACTTCAGTAGAACTGCTGTCTCCAAAGAACATTATGAAGCGGGGTTTCAGCATAACCCGGAAAAACGGAAAGATCGTTACCAACTCGGCTGCGGTAGCACCGGGAGATCTTGTAGAAACCGAATTCTTTGAAGGAAAAGCTTCCGCAGAAATAAAAAATACCGAAAGTAAATAATGGGAACAAAGATCACATACACCGAAGCTTTTACCGAATTACAGGAGATTGTAGGGGAAATGGAAAATGCCGAAATTGGCATTGATGAACTGGACGCAAAGGTAAAACGTGCTTCTGCACTTCTTAAAATTTGTAGAGAAAAACTCTATAAAACCGAACAAAATGTGCTCGAAACACTCAAAGCCATAGACCCGCAATAAACTGATAAGTATTGCTACGCTGCATTTTTAAATTTTTATTTGTAATTTGCCACTTGCTTTAGAAATTATAAAA
>Ga0208014_1000226_pt1 | contig 30726 bp, 24 predicted proteins | sample 25_taG_FD_184099 | JGI IMG/M metagenome (GOLD analysis project Ga0208014, IMG submission 184099) | Marine viral communities from Cariaco Basin, Caribbean Sea - 25_WHOI_OMZ (SPAdes) (version 2) | ecosystem: Environmental > Aquatic > Marine > Oceanic | place: Caribbean Sea: Cariaco Basin...
GAAATACATCTAAAATTCGTTGTCATTTTGACCGAAACAAAGTGGAGTCGAGAAATCTTTTCACGAAAGAATATTACTTCGAGTGGTTTTATTGAAGAGGATTCGAAAAAAATAGAACTGAGATCAGTTAATTTGAAAATGTGTTAATGCGAAAATTTGAAAATTAATATTGAATCTTAAATTTTGAATTATTCTTGAAATGAGTTGTCATTTCGACCGAAACATAGTGGAGTCGAGAAATCTTTTCAAGAAAGAATGTTACTTCGAGTGGTTTTATTGAAGAGGATTCGAAAAAAATAGAGGTGAGATCAGTTAATTTGAAAATGTGTTAATGTGTTAATTTGAAAACTAATGTCGGATCTTAAACTTTGAAATACACATTGAATCTAAGTCATTTCGACCGAAACAAAGTGAAGCGGAGAAATCTTTCCACGAATGAAAATTAGTGTCCAGAAATCTTATTTAACCCAAAACTAATGGCTTATAGCAGATCGCTAAAAGCTGTAAGCTGAAAAATAAAAACAAAAAAATGAAAACTAAATTATATAATCTTTTGTTGCTCCTGTTATTAGTTTCAGGAGTAGCGCAGGCACAAATCGATAAAATGGAGCCTCCATTCTGGTGGAGTGATATGAATTTGGAAGAACTTCAGATCATGTTCTACGGGAAAAATATCGGTACCTATGAAGTTTCTTCAGAAGATGATGTAATCATCAATAATATTCGAAAAACCGAGAATCCAAATTATGTGTTTGTAACCATTAATTCTGGGGAGCTTGATGCTGGAAATTACAAATTCACCTTTAGGAAAAAAGGAAAAAAGGATATCAAAAAGACTTTTGAACTAAAGCAAAGAGACGAAGATTCGGCGTTAAGAGAAGGTTTTGATGCGAGTGATGCGATTTATTTAATTATGCCCGATCGTTTTGCTAATGGAAATCCAGAGAATGATTCTTCTGCAGAAATGCAGGAAAAAGCCGATCGTTCTAAACAAGGCGGTCGTCACGGTGGTGATATTCAGGGGGTGATCGATCATTTAGATTATTTAAAAAAGCTTGGGATTACAGCGCTTTGGAGCACACCTTTACTAGCCGATGATGATGCCGGTTATTCCTATCATACTTATGCGCAAAGCGATGTATATAAAATCGATCCACGTTATGGTAGTAACGAAGATTATAAGCGTCTGGCCAATGAGCTTCATCAAAAAGATATGAAGTTAATAATGGATTACGTAACCAATCACTGGGGTAGTGAGCATTGGATGATTAAAGATTTACCTACTTATGATTGGGTACATCAATTCCCGGGTTATGAGAATTCTAATTATAGAATGACTACGCAATATGATCCGCACAAATCAGCACGTGATTTTAAATACTGTGTTGACGGCTGGTTTACCGGTACGATGCCCGATTTAAATCAGAGTAATCCTTTAGTGTTAAACTATTTGATTCAGAATGCGATCTGGTGGATCGAATATTCTGGTTTAGACGGATTTCGTGTTGATACCTATTCTTATAATGATAAAGAAGGGATTGCGAAATGGACGAAAGCGATCATGGACGAATATCCATATTTTAATATCGTTGGGGAAGTTTGGATGCACGACCAGGCGCAAATTAGCTACTGGCAAAAAGATAGCCCCATAGGCGCAATTCAGGATTACAATTCTAATTTACCATCGGTGATGGATTTCACTTTACATGATGCGATGACATCGATGTTTCATGAGCAGGATGCCAGTTGGGATCGAGGAATGATTAAAGCCTATGAGAATTTTGTGAACGATTTCTTATATGCCGATACCGATAATTTGATGGTGTTTATGGGCAATCATGATACGGGTAGATTTAATGAGATTTACGATGGTGATTTTAAAAAATATAAAATGGCGATGACCATGATCGCTACGGTACGTGGTACGCCTCAAATCTATTACGGAGATGAAATAGGAATGCGAGGCGATAAAGGAAAAGGCGACGGCGCGATTAGACAGGATTTTCCAGGTGGTTGGGAAGGTGATGAACAATCTGCCTTTAATGCGGAAGACAGGACTGAAAACCAAATGAAATACTTTGATCTGACTTCAAAATTACTGAATTTCAGAAAAGAAAATAAAGTATTGCAGTTTGGTAAAATGCTTCAGTTTTTACCAGAAAATAATGTATATGTATATTTTAGGTATAATGATAAAAACCGGGTAATGGTTATTATCAATAATAATGCTGAAGAACAGACTTTAGATTTAAAGAAATATGCTGAAGGAATTCAAGGTTCCACCTCTGGAAAAGAAATTATTTCAGGAAAAGACATTCAGCTAAATGAAACTTTGAGCATTCCTGCACAGGATGCCATGTTAATTCAACTTCAATAAAAAATGAAACGATTTATAATAGCGGCGCTGGCAGTTTCCCTGCTTGCTGCCTGTAAAAACGAAACTTCTGAAAAGTCGGTTAAAAAAGAGGACGAAAAAGGGAAAACACTGGCACCTATAAACGATAGTATTTTAGGACAATCGGTAATTTACGAAGCGAATATTCGGCAATACTCTCCTGAAGGTACTTTTGCAGCATTTACGAAGGATATTCCGCAGTTAAAAGAGCTTGGTGTAAAAGTGATCTGGTTAATGCCAGTGTATCCAATATCCTCTGTAAAAAGAAAAGCCGCAGATGGCCGGTTTGCAGAAGAAATTGAAGACCCTAAAGAGCGTGAAAAGATTTTAGGCAGTTATTACGCAATTTCGGATTATACGGGAATTAATCCCGAATTTGGAACTCTAGAGGATTTTCAGGAATTGGTAAAAACAGCTCATGGAAACGGCATGTATGTAATCCTGGATTGGGTAGCAAATCATACCGGCTGGGATCATGTTTGGATTAAAGAACATCCCGAATTTTATACTAAAAACGAAAACGGAGAGATTATAGACCCTATAAATCCTGATACTGGAGAGAGCTGGGGGTGGACAGATGTAGCTGATCTTAATTACGACAATAAAGCATTGTGGACCGAAATGCGTAAGGATATGCGTTATTGGGTAGAAGAGCAAAATGTTGATGGTTTTCGATGTGATGTTGCTGGGGAAGTACCAACAGAATTTTGGGAATCTGCGGTAGAAGAAATGAAGCAGGTTAAACCGATTTTTATGTTGGCAGAATCTGAAGATAAAGATCTTTTTGAAAAAGCTTTTGATATGGGATATAACTGGGAAGGTCATCATATTCTAAATGCCATTGCACAGGGAAAGCAAAATGCGAAGGATCTGAGTGATTATATGAAGAAAATTGACACGACCTACCAGGAGGATGATTACCTGATGAATTTTGTTACCAATCATGATGAAAATAGCTGGAATGGAACGGTAAATGAACGAATGGGTAATGCGGCAGAGGTGATGACGGCTTTAAGCTTTACATTGCCGGGAATGCCTTTGATTTATAGCGGACAGGAATACGATATGCAAAAACGCTTACGCTTTTTCGAAAAAGATACTATTCCACATCAGCAAAATAAATTCTGGCCAATTTTATCGAAACTTGGAACATTAAAAAATGAAAGTCCGGCTCTAGACGGCTCGAAAACCGAAGCTGGTTATTCAACCATTAAAAATTCAGACGAGGATGTGATTTTTAGTTTCAAAAGGCAACAAAATGATGATGAGGTAATCTTTATAGGAAATCTTTCTGATCGTAAAAAAGAGTTCAATATTGACCTGGAAGGCCAGTTTATTGATTATATGAATAACGAAAAAGTTTTCGTGATTGAAAAAAATCAAAAATTTCAATTTTCTCCCTGGGAATATAAAATTTTAATAATTCAGTAGTAAAATTCACAAAATGATAAAAACAGCCCTTATTTAGGGCTGTTTTTATTAGTTATCAACCGAAATCGATTTAGTTTAAATGCAAATTAGGTTATATTTAAGATTTAAAATAGATTTGAGGTGATGGCAAATACAATAAGAAAAATTGGTGTCTTAACATCCGGGGGAGATGCACCCGGAATGAACGCCGCAATCCGAGCGGTCGTTAGAGCTTGTTCTTTTTATAATGTGGAGTGTGTAGGGATCTACAGAGGTTATCAGGGTTTAATGGAAGGAGACTTTGAAGAACTTAATGCCAGATCTGTACGAAACATTATCAATAAAGGGGGGACTTTCCTTAAATCTGCTCGCTCTATGGAGTTTAAGACCATAGAAGGAAGAAAAAAAGCTTATGAGCAATTAACAAAAAATAACATTGACGCTTTGGTGGTTATCGGCGGAGATGGTACTTTTACGGGTGGCGTTTATTTTAGTCAGGAGTTTGATCTTCCAATAGTTGGGATTCCGGCTACAATCGACAATGATATTAGCGGTACAGATTTTACATTGGGATATGATACTGCATTAAATACAGTTGTGGATGCCATAGATAAAATTAGAGATACTGCCAGTTCTCATAATAGATTATTCTTTATTGAAGTTATGGGAAGAGATGCGGGAGACATTGCTCTTAATAGTGGAATAGGAGCAGGAGCCGAAGAGATTTTGATTCCGGAAGAAGAAGAAGGAGTAGAACGTATGTTGGAATCATTAAGAAAGAGTAAAATGTCCGGCAAGCTTTCCAGCATCATAGTAGTAGCCGAAGGAGAAAAAAGCGGGAAAAATATTTTTCAGCTTGCCGAATATGTAGAAGAGCATTTAGAAGGATACGATATTAGGGTATCTGTTTTGGGACATATTCAAAGAGGAGGGCGACCAAGTTGTTTTGATCGCGTTCTGGCAAGTAAATTAGGAGTAGGGGCTGTAGAAGCTCTACTGGACGGGGACTCTAAAGTAATGATTGGCTTAAGCCATCAAAAGGTAGTTCGCGTACCGCTTACCGTAGCCATTAATGGTGAGGCAAAATATGATAAAGAATTAAGAAGGGTGGCAGACATCACTTCAGTTTAAACTTTAAAAATAGAAAAATGAGTACAAAAATTGGAATTAACGGTTTTGGCCGAATTGGGCGTATAGCCTTTAGAATAGCAGCACAAAGCGAAAAAGTAGAGGTAGTAGCTATTAACGATTTACTTGATGTAGATCACTTGGCTTACCTTTTAAAATATGATTCTGTTCACGGGAAATTTAAAGGTTCTGTAGAAGTTAAAGACGGGAATCTTGTTGTGGACGGTAAAACCATTAGAGTAAGCGCAGAAAAAAATCCAGCAGACCTAAAATGGGATGATGCAGGAGCAGAAGTTGTATTGGATTGTACAGGAATCTTTACCGATCTTGATAATGCAAAAGCTCACCTTGAAGCCGGAGCGAGAAAAGTGGTGATCTCTGCACCATCTAAAACAGCACCTATGTTTGTGATGGGAGTGAATCATCATGAAGTAACTGCAGATCAGGATATCGTTTCTAACGCTTCTTGTACTACAAACTGTCTTGCACCGCTTGCAAAAGTTATTGATGATGAGTTTGGTCTTGTGGAAGGTTTAATGACAACTGTTCATGCATCTACTTCTACTCAGTTTACTGTAGATTCACCATCTAAGAAGAACTTTAGATTAGGTCGTAGTGCTATGGCTAACATTATCCCAAGTTCTACAGGAGCTGCAGTTGCCGTAACAAAGGTAATTCCTTCTTTAAAAGGAAAACTTACCGGTATGGCATTTAGAGTTCCTACTACAGATGTTTCTGTTGTAGATTTAACTGTAAAAACTGAAAAAGCTGCTTCTTACGATGATATCAAAGCTGCATTCAAAAAAGCTGCTGATGGAGATTACAAAGGAGTGATTTCTTATACAGATGAAGCTGTAGTGAGTCAGGATTACGTATCTGATGCTCATACTTGTAATTTTGATGCTGAAGCTGGTATCGCGCTTAACGATAATTTCTTCAAATTAATCGCTTGGTATGATAACGAATATGGTTATTCATCTAAACTTGTAGATTTAGCTGCACACGTAGCTTCTTTATAAATTAATTATCAGCCTGAAAGATTGTGCAGAAATTCAGATGTTGGATTTACACAGTTTTTCAGGCTTTTTTATCTCTAATCAATACTAAATAGCAAATGATACTAATAGCAGATGGTGGCTCTACAAAGTGCGACTGGATATTAATGGATTCCACCGGAGAAAAGATTTTTAAAACAAGAACTAAGGGATTAAATCCTGCCGTGTTTCCAGAGATAGTATTAGAACAACGTATAGAAGAAAATCCGGATCTTAGAGAAGTAAAGGATAAGGTAGAAAGAGTTCACTTTTTTGGAGCTGGTTGTGGAACAGAAAAGCCTAGTAAACTTTTAGCGGGCATCATTGCTAATTTCTTTACCAATGCAGATGACGTAATGGTTAAAGAAGATATGGTTGCGGCGGTTTATGCTGCTACTACCGAACCAGGTATTGTATGTATTCTGGGTACAGGATCTAATTCATGCTATTTTGATGGAGAAAATATACATCAGGCGGTAGCCTCTTTAGGGTATATTTTAATGGACGAAGCTAGTGGGAATTATTTTGGTAAAAGGCTTATACGCGATTACTATTATAAAAGAATGCCCCCAGAACTCGCTGTTAAATTTGAAGAAAAATTTGATTTGAGCAGTGATGAAATCAAAAAGAATATTTACCAAAAAGAAAATCCAAATACATATCTAGCATCGTTTGCTGAATTTATTTTCGCTAATGAACGTAATGGGTATTTCTATAAGTTAGTTCATGAAGGTTTAACAGATTTTGTGCATTCTCGTGTACTTTGTTATCCCGAGTGTCGTACTGTTCCTGTGCATTTTATAGGAACTATTGCTTATTTTAGTGAAGATATTATCAGGGCAGTATTACAGCCTTATGGAATCGAGGTAGGAAATATAGTAAGACGTCCAATAGATGCGTTGGTGGAGCATTATCGTAAAAATGTACTAACTGCTTAAATTACAGGGAATAAAAATTTTTTACTACATTTAAGTAAATTCTCTTTAAATGCTGGTAAAAGTTTATGGTAGTGCTGTTTTTGGTGTCGAGGCCACAACTATTGCGGTTGAGGTTAATATTGATAAAGGAATCGGCTATCATTTAGTAGGTCTGCCGGATAATGCGGTAAAGGAAAGTAGTTTTAGAATTGCGGCAGCACTTCAGAATAACGGATTTAAATTTCCGGGAAAAAAAATTATTGTAAATATGGCTCCGGCCGATCTTCGAAAAGAAGGATCGGCTTATGATCTTACTTTTGCAATCGGTATTTTGGCCGCTTCTGGCCAGATTAAAGCCAAAAATATTTCAGAATATATTATTATGGGAGAATTATCCCTTGATGGAAGTTTACAGCCCATCAAGGGAGCACTTCCTATTGCCATAAAAGCAAAACAGGAAGGTTTTAAGTATTTTATTTTACCCCAACAGAATGCTAAAGAGGCTGCAATAGTCTCAGGTTTAAAGGTGTATGGGGTTCATAATATAAAAGAAGTCTGTGATCATTTTGATAAGGGACTGGAGCTTCCAGAAACCATAGTCAACACCCGGGAAGAGTTTTATAATCATCTGGATCATCCAGAACATGATTTTGCTGATGTAAAGGGGCAGGAATCCATAAAGCGCTGTATGGAAATTGCCGCAGCGGGTGGTCATAATATTATTTTAATAGGTCCGCCAGGCGCCGGTAAAACTATGTTGGCTAAAAGACTACCCAGTATTTTACCACCAATGACACTGCATGAGGCGCTAGAAACTACCAAAATACATAGTGTAGTTGGAAAAATTAAGGATCACGGACTTATGGCGCAGCGCCCTTTTCGTAGTCCGCATCATACAATTTCCGACGTGGCACTTGTTGGAGGTGGTGCCTATCCACAGCCGGGAGAAATTTCACTTTCCCACAACGGCGTTTTATTCCTGGATGAATTACCAGAATTTAAGCGGAGTGTTTTAGAAGTAATGCGACAACCTTTAGAGGATCGGGAAGTAACAATTTCCAGAGCTAAATTTACGGTTACTTATCCTTCCAGTTTTATGTTGGTTGCCAGTATGAATCCAAGTCCCGGCGGATATTTTAATGATCCCGATGCTCCTGTTACCTCTTCGCCGGCAGAAATGCAGCGTTATTTAAGTAAGATTAGCGGTCCGCTTCTGGATCGAATCGATATTCATATCGAAGTTACTCCGGTTCCTTTTGATAAGCTTAGTGAAGAAAGAAAAGGAGAAAAAAGTATTGCTATTAGAAAACGGGTAACGAAAGCCCGGGAATTGCAAACACAACGATTTCAGGAATACGACAATATTCATTACAATGCCCAGATGGGAACTAAACAGATCTCAAAATTCTGCAAATTAGACGACATCTCTAAAAAATTGCTTAAAACAGCGATGGAGCGACTCAATCTTTCAGCCAGGGCTTACGATCGTATTCTAAAGGTTTCCAGAAGCATTGCCGATTTAGAAGCTTCCGAAGAAATAAGATCGGCCCACATCAGTGAAGCGATCCAGTATCGCAGTTTAGATAGAGATGGTTGGTTGGGATAAATGTTTTCTCTTTTTAGGAAGACCTTTAAATTTTTGTAATTATTTTTTGATAAATTGTTCCTGAATTTTCAATCCATCCCAATACATGAAAAAATTAGTGCTTGTTTTTACAGTTTTTAGCCTTTTTGCCTGTAAAAATGAAACCGCAAACGACCCTGTTAAACCAGATGAAACGTCATCTGATTCCTTGATAGATATAGATGCGATAACCGAGACGATAAGTCCTGATGAAACTATAAATTTTACACTTGAAGAGGCTAATAAACTCGCTGAACTTCCTTTAGCCTGCGTGGGTACGCAGTATCCCAATAAACTAAGTCAGACGCTGGATAATGCCGAAGCTATAGGAGAACCAAAAGAGTTACACCCTGCGTTTTATGGCTGTTTTGACTGGCATAGTTCGGTGCATGGACATTGGTCGATGGTAGCTTTGCTTAAAAAATTTCCGAATCTTGAAAAAGCGGATGAGATTCGTCAAAAATTAGAACAATCTTTATCAGCCGAAAATATTAAAGCTGAAGTAGCTTATTTTAAGCGTCCGCAGGAAAATAGTTATGAAAGAACTTATGGTTGGGCCTGGCTTTTAAAACTTGCCGAAGAACTTAAAACCTGGAATGATCCTTTGGCTAAAAAATTAGATGAAAATCTACAACCACTTACAGATTTGATCGTTTCCAGATACTTGGAATTTCTTCCTAAACTTAAGTATCCAATCAGGGTAGGGGAACATACCAACACGGCATTTGGTTTAGGCTTTGCTTATGACTATGCAGTAACAACAGAGCATGTAGAACTTAAGGAATTAATCTCTAAGCGGGCAAAGGATTTTTACTTAAAGGATGATGATTGTCCTATTTCCTGGGAACCCGGTGGCTATGATTTTTTATCCCCCTGTTTAGAAGAAGTTGATATTATGCGAAGGATTATGCCTAAAAATGCATTTTTTCTTTGGATAGATGATTTTATGCCGGCGCTTACCAATCAGGATTTTTCAATAGAAGTAGGTGAAGTATCTGATAGAAGCGATGGTAAACTGGTTCATTTAGATGGCTTAAACTTTAGCCGTGCCTGGGTTTTTTATGGTTTGGCAAACGATTATCCAGAGCAATTTGGACATTTACGGTCACTTGCCGATAGTCATTTAGCATATTCATTTCCTAATTTAGTAGGTGACTCTTACGAAGGCGGACACTGGCTGGGCACTTTTGCAATTTATGCTTTAAGCCAGGATAAGAGATAATTTGAAAAATTATTTAAAAGAATTAGGACCCGGGATATTGGTTTCTGCGGCTTTTATAGGCCCTGGAACGGTTACCTCCTGCACTTTGGCAGGTGTTAATTTTGGATATTCCCTGCTTTGGGCTCTATTACTTTCCGTTTTTTCCTGTATTGTTTTACAAGAAATGGCTGCCAGACTTGGTATTATTTCCCAAAAAGGATTAAGTGATAATATTCGGGATGAGCTTAAAAAGCCAGTCTGGAGATTTTTAGCACTTGCTCTTATTTTTTCGGCAATAGTTGTTGGAAATGCTGCTTATGAAGCTGGTAATATTACCGGCGCAGTTTTGGGTTTACAAGCCGTTTTTGGAGAACAACAGCTTCGTGTATTCCAATTTGAAGTAAATATCTGGAGTATTACTGTTGGTGCCATTGCTTTTGCAATTCTCTGGATAGGAAATTATAAAGTTTTGGAGAAAGTGTTTATTGCACTGGTCATGGTAATGAGCCTGGCCTTTATCGTCACCGCGATTGTTGTAAAACCTGATATTAGCAAAATTTTAAAGGGATTTATCCCAAATCATCTTTCTACCGGAATTCTAGGAGTAATCGCTTTGGTAGGAACCACGGTAGTACCCTATAATTTGTTTTTACATGCTTCGCTGGTTATTGAGAAATGGAAGGAAAAAAAGTTTCTTAAAACAGCTAAAATCGAATTGATTATCGCTATTGTTTTAGGGGGAGTAGTTTCTATGGCCATCTTGATTTGCGGTGCTGCCGCTGGATTGGATAACGTAAATAATGCGGTAGATCTTGCCGAAGCTTTAAAACCTGTTTTTGGTGAATTTGCATCCTGGTTTATGGCTATCGGCCTCTTAGCAGCTGGGATTACTTCGTCGATCACTGCTCCATTGGCAGCCGCATATGTGGTTAAAGGATGCATGGGATGGAACGCCAGTTTAAAATCGGTTAAATTTAAAGCGGTCTGGGCTTTTGTATTGATTTTGGGTGTTTTTTGCTCCTCTTTAAAAATTCAACCTATTCAATTAATACAATTCGCGCAGATCGCAAACGGAATTTTGCTGCCAGTAATTGCTGTCTTCCTGTTTTGGGTGGTGAATAGAGTCTCGGTTTTAGGTAATTATAAAAATTCCCTACTTCAAAATATATTAGGAGCTGTTGTAATTGCAATAGCAATCTTTTTGGGGGGCAAGTCAATTTATACAGTACTCTAAACTACTGCCGTATAGGTAAAAACCTATCAATAAGGAAGGCTTATCATTTATTTTGCACTTTTTTGCTGAAAAAACTTTACCTTAAAATTTCTAGTAAAAAGAAATCATGAAAGAGATAGATATTAACTGCGATCTTGGTGAAGGCGGGGATTACGATCATTTATTAATGCCTTTAATTTCCAGTTGTAATATTGCCTGTGGAGGGCATGCCGGTGATATTAAAACGATGCGTAAAACATTGAATTTAGCTTTTGAAAACAACACGAATATTGGAGCGCATCCTTCATATCCCGACAGAGAAAATTTTGGAAGAAGATCGATGCAGATTGCTGCCAAAGATCTTAAAAAAAGTATTCGGGATCAAGTAATATCTCTACAGGAAATAGCAAAAGCGAAAGGAGTAAAATTGCATCATGTAAAACCACATGGAGCCCTTTATAATGATGCTGCAAAAGATGAAAATATAGCCCAGATTATTATTGAAAGTTTGCTTGAAATTGACGGGGATTTTAGTCTTTTTGTACCATTAAATTCTGTGATTTCTGAGGTTGCTAAAGATAAAATAAATATCATTTTTGAAGGCTTTGCAGACCGAAATTATGAGGTCGATTATTCGTTGGTAAGCAGGTCGAAAACTAATGCTGTAATCGAAGAAAAAGAAGCGGTTTTTAAACATCTTTTTAGTATGTTCCAGGAGCAGAAAATCATCACTGAAAATGGGCGGAATTTGCCTTGCAATGCCGGTACTTTTTGCTTGCATAGCGACACTAAAAATTCAGTTGAAATTTTGCGATTTTTACATGAACGATTTTCCGAAAAAAATATAAAGATCAAGAACACATGAGTAGGAACTTACCACAAATCTCACCCTTGGGAGATAATGCTATTTTAGTTCAGTTTGAACAGATAATTAGCGAAGAATTGTTGAATAAAGTCTTGTATTATCGAAATTTAATTCAGCAAATTTATATTGAACAAAAGGTTGAAGTAATTAATACATATAACTCGATATTAATTAATTACTTTGTGACTATAGAGGATGTTTATAGTGACCTTGAAGCGATAAAAAAGGTATTTGACCAATACAATGATACGAAAAATATTGAAAGTAGTATATTCGAAATCCCGGTGTGTTATGATCTTAATTTTGGCATCGATTTAGAGTTTATTGCCAAAGAGAAAAATCTGGAAATTTCAGAAATAATTTCACTGCATATGCAGCCGGAATATCGAGTTTATTTTATGGGATTTTTACCCGGATTTTTATACCTGGGAGGGCTGGATGAAAAACTTCATATTTCAAGAAAATCACAACCCCGAATGAAGATCGAAAAGGGGGCGGTTGGAATAGGTGAAAATCAAACCGGAATTTATCCAAAAGTAAGCCCCGGTGGCTGGCAAATTATTGGTAATTGTCCGCTTAATTTTTTTGATAAAAACAGGAAGTATCCAACTTTAATTTCAGCCGGGGATTACATCAAATTTAAAAGTGTGGATCGTGAAGAATATGATCGTATAAAACTGCAGGTGGAGCAAGGTAATTTTCAATTAAAAAAGCAAGATCGAAATGGGTGAAGTGAAGGTGTTACAACCAGGACTTTTTAGTAGTATTCAGGATTATGGAAGATTCGGAAATATGAAATTTGGTGTTCCCGCCAGTGGCGTAATGGATAGATACGCGGCGAGAACAGCCAATCTAATGTTGCGAAATAATGCTAATGATGCAGTACTTGAAATAACGATGATGGGACCAAAATTAGAATTTACGGCGGCAACAAAAATTGTGATTTCGGGGGCCTATCTTTCACCAAAATTGAATACAGAGGAAGTAAAAAACAATACTATCCTGGAAATAGCCAAAGGTGATATTCTAAGTTTTGGAAGAAGAGCATATGGCTGCCGGGCTTATCTTGCTATTACTGGAGGTTTTACTACAGAAAAGGTTTTGGGAAGTAAAAGTTGGTACGAAGGAATCAGCAAATATCAAAAATTAGAGAAAGACCTAGTGATATCCTACAAGGAAGACTTGGCCGGAAGAATAGAAACTAATGCCGGATTAAAGTTTAATGAAGATTATCTTAAAACATCCGAAGTCGAAGTTTATGAAGGCCCGGAATTTAAGTTCCTTTCTGAAACGCAAAAGGAACATCTTAGAAATTCGACTTTTAGCATCGATCAAAATAACAATAGAATGGCCATACAGTTACAAGAACAATTACAAAATGATTTAAAGCCAATCATTACGGGGCCGGTGGTGCCTGGAACAGTTCAGTTAACACCTTCAGGGAAATTGATCGTTTTAATGAGAGATTGCCAAACAACAGGTGGTTATCCCAGGATTTTGCAATTATCCGACAAAGGAATAAGGACTATTGCTCAAAAATTAACAAATGAAAATATAAATTTTTCTTTTCAGCAATCCTTATAAAGTCAAGAAAGGTGTTGATGTCCAATTAGATTGAGGCATAAAATCTATTTACATTTTCTACACATTTTGATTCCGATAAGCTATCGACAGGGTGGAGATGTATTAAATCCTTTTAGCGCTTTGAAATAAAAAAGTGCCGACTAGACGTTGAACGAAGTAATAAAGACCCTACTCAGAATTACTTCACATTCTATCGACACTTTTTTGCCCCAAAACACCTTAGCTAACTAAAATGATAATTCAAAAGTAATTTAAAAGATTTGTTTAGCAAAGGGGAAAAACACCCCTTTTTGTATAATATTTTTTAATTTACCTAAAATATACTTGTAATTTTATCTTAAAATTAATTTATCGTAACAAAATTCTTGACAGGAAAACAGCCAGAAATATAATAGTTTCAATTATTGTAAATTGTTTGTATACAGAAAGAAAAGTATTTGGGATACAGGAAATTCTTCAAGTAATCTTTATACGTAAGCCTCAAGAAATTATTTTGATTCATATTAATTCATAGTGTGAAGACTTACAGCAATTATATATACTATATTTTTTTACTGAATGGAAATTAATAATTGAAAACCATTTTATTATAACGGGTTAGTGTTCTTTTAAATCTTTAAACAGTAACGTTATATGCTATCAATGAGTAAAAAAATCGGTAATCTTATTAAAACCAATTTTGATAGATAGTAACGAATATGTGTGTGAGATATTAAAAATTCTAGTCTAATAAGCCTTTAGATTTATGGCAATTCCTTAATTAGCGGTAAGCTGTATTATAAAATAATTTTTAGGTTCAGTGTATTGAAAGTTAGTTGTTTGAATGAATTTTAAGGGTGTTTTTGAATATAAACCATGAATAGTGAATTATTATTTTAAAAGGAAAATAGGATGATTGAAGTGGCAATTTAATATAGAATTTTTTCCTGCTCGGGGAACTTCTCTATCTTTGCTATATCCAAAATAATCTAATCAATCAAATGACGAAATCGATAATAATAGTCGATGACCATGTACTTTTTTCGCAATCTTTAAAAGGATTAGTCGATTCTTTTGATGGCTATCGGGTTAAAGCAGTATATGGAAATGGAAAGGAACTTCAGGATAATTTAAAAAAAATGGATTTACGTCCAGATCTTATTTTATTAGATGTACGTATGCCGTTAATGGATGGATTACAAACCATGCAGTGGCTTAAACAGGAGTTTCCCAAACAGAAGGCTGTGGCATTAACCATGGAAAATGACGAAGAAACCCTTTTAAAAATGATAAGCTTTGGATGCAGGGGGTACTTGCTTAAAGATATTGATCCAGATCGATTTAAAGCAGCTTTGGATAGTGTTATAGAAACCGGTTACTGCTTTGAGAAGGAATTAATACAGGAACTAGGCAAAAAAACACCAGCCAAGGAACAATTTTCAGAGCGGGAAATTGAATTTTTACAATATGTTTGTACAGAGATGACGTACAAAGAGATAGCTGCAAAAATGAGTCTTAGTCCAAAAACAATTGATGGTTACAGGGAGAATCTTTTTACTAAACTCCAAATTAGAAGTAGAGTAGGTCTTGCTGTTTACGCCATTAAAAATAATTATTGCACCATCTAATATTGCCTGTTTTTAGCTTCTTTTTTTGAAAATCTAATTTTTTAGATAGTATCTTCGTTTTCAGAATTAAACACGGTTTATAGAAGATGGAGACACCTACAATAGAACTTAGAAATTTAAAAGTTCAGGATTATAAGGAACTTAAGGTTTCGATGATAAAAAGTTATAGTGGTATGCCCGATGATTATTGGAGCGCTGCTGAAATAAAAACCCTGGTCAAAAAATTTCCAGACGGGCAGTTTTGCATTGTAATCGATAATAAAATTGCCGGTTGTGCCCTTTCTATCATTGTAGACTATGATAAATTTGATGATAATCATACTTATGATGATATTATTGGTGGAGAAAACTTTTCCACCCATACTAAAAATGGTGATGTTCTTTATGGTATAGATGTCTTTATCCATCCGGAGTATAGAGGGAAACGTTTAGGGCGGCGGCTTTATGAAGCGCGTAAAGAATTATGTGAACAGCTAAATTTGAAATCTATAATATTTGGCGGTAGAATCCCCAATTTTGCCAAATATGCAAATGAACTTACTCCTAAAAAGTATATCGATAAAGTTAAGTTGCAGGAAATTCATGATCCTGTGCTATCATTTCAGCTTTCTAATGATTTCCACGTAAAAAAGGTAATTAAAGGATACCTTTCTGGTGACCATGAGAGCAAAGAATACGCGGTTTTGATGGAATGGAACAATATTTATTATACCAAACCTCAAAAATTAATAGAAAGTACTAAAACCGTTGTACGCTTAGGTTTGGTGCAATGGCAGATGCGTTTATTTAAGAATTTTGATGCTTTGGTATCACAAATCGAGTTTTTTGTAGATGCGGTTAGTGATTATCAAAGTGATTTTATTCTTTTTCCTGAACTGTTCAATGCTCCGCTTATGGCAGAGTTTAATCACTTAAATGAAGCTGAAGCCATTAGAGGGCTTTCCACCTATACCGATAAATTATTGGAAACGTTTATCGATTTCGCCATTAATTATAATATTAACATCATCACCGGAAGTATGCCACAGGTGATTGGAGAGCATATGTATAATGTAGGTTTTTTATGTCGTCGTGATGGAAGTTATGAGCGGTACGAAAAATTACATATTACTCCTGCTGAAGAATCTGCATGGGGCATGAAAGGCGGTACGAAGTTGCAAACCTTTGATACTGATTGTGGTAAAATAGGTGTTTTAATTTGCTATGATGTGGAATTTCCAGAGCTTCCAAGGTTATTAGCAGAAGAAGGAATGAACATCTTGTTTGTACCTTTTATGACCGATACGCAAAATGGGTATTCCAGAGTGCGGATTTGTGCACAATCCAGGGCGGTAGAAAATGAGTGCTATGTGGCCATCGCGGGATCAGTAGGAAATCTGCCAAAAGTAAATAATATGGATATTCAGTATTCGCAAAGTGCCGTGCTCACTCCGTCTGATTTTGCTTTTCCTGTTAATGGTGTAAAAGCAGAAGCTACACCAAATACCGAAAGTACGCTACTCGCTGATGTAGATCTGGACTTACTGAAAGAGTTGCATAATTTTGGGAGTGTACGAAATTTAAAAGATCGCAGAAAAGATCTATATTCTATAAAGCTAAAAAAATAACCTAAATTTTATCTGATCAGAAAATTATTATTAAGTTTACGTGATAATCGATATTAAATATCTCGAATAAAAATTAGGTTCTAATAAATGTCTCATAGGTTTGCCCTAAGGGAAGTCGTTTACTTATGAATTTAGGAAAACAATACATTATCTCTTCAATTATTAAGGTCATTTTCATTTGGAAAACCTGGCCCTAGAGAGGATATGTATGATATATAACGTATAAGCCATCTTTAGGGATGGCTTTTTTTATGCCTTGTAGCTAAATTCAGGAAATAAGGATCTTTGAAAAGCTGCCGTATTCTTTTTAAAAATGAAGGTATATTAAGGATAATAATGAGGTTAATGTTAAATCAATAAAAAATTAAATGTTTTTTGATAGTTTCAGCAGTCGTAAAAAAGAAGAGTTTAATTTTCTGTAAATCAATGTTTTGCACTCTTAAATATGTCGTTGAAAACAATTAAGGAATCTTAGCTAAAAAACAGAGGTATTTTGAAGGCGGTAATTTTATCTAACGAGAAGAGAAAAATTAGTAATGAATAACAAGTATAGTAGTATTTTAACTCAGAGTGATTCTCAACCGGGATCACAGGCCATGCTTCACGCCATTGGCTTAACTAAAGAAGATTTTAAAAAACCATTTGTTGGAATTGCAAGTACAGGATACGAGGGTAACCCTTGCAACATGCATCTAAACGATCTTGCAAAACTGGTAAAAGAAGGAACGCTTTCTGCAGATCTTGTGGGATTAATTTTCAATACTATTGGGGTAAGTGACGGTATTTCTATGGGAACTCCAGGGATGCGTTTTTCCCTTCCTTCACGTGATATTATAGCAGATTCTATGGAAACTGTTGTAAATGCCATGTCTTATGACGGTTTGGTAACTGTGGTAGGTTGTGATAAAAATATGCCAGGGGCATTAATGGCGATGCTGCGTTTAAACAGACCTTCAGTTTTAGTGTATGGCGGTACAATCGCTTCAGGTTGTCATAATGGAAAAAAACTGGATGTAGTTTCGGCTTTTGAGGCCTGGGGAGCTAAAGTAAGTGGCGATATCGATCAGGACGAATATGACAATGTGATCGAGAAAGCCTGTCCTGGTGCGGGAGCCTGTGGAGGTATGTATACTGCAAATACAATGGCTTCAGCTATAGAGACGCTGGGAATGTCTTTACCGTATAATAGCTCTAATCCCGCCGTAGGCGAAGAGAAAAAAGCAGAAAGCGTAAAAGCCGGTGAGGTAATGAAACTGCTTATAGAAAAAGATTTAAAACCAAGAGATATTGTAACCAAAAAATCGCTGGAGAATGCAATAAGATTACTTACGCTTCTTGGTGGTTCTACCAATGCAGTACTACACTTTTTGGCGATTGCCCGTTCAGCAGAAATCGAATTGGGTATAGAAGAGTTTGGGAAAATTGTAGATAGTACACCGTTCTTGGCCAATCTAAAGCCAAGCGGTAAATATGCTATGGAAGATATTCATAGAATTGGTGGAATTCCTGCCGTTCAGAAATTCATGTTGAAACATGGTCTGCTTCATGGTGATTGTATGACCGTTACCGGAAAAACCTTGGCAGAAAACCTAACTGATGTTCCAGATTTAGAAGAAGGCCAGGATGTTATTTATCCAATTGATCAACCAATTAAAAAAACAGGGCACATCAGGATTCTTCACGGCAATTTAGCAGAAGAAGGTTCTGTTGCAAAAATTACCGGAAAAGAAGGCTTGAGCTTTACAGGAACTGCAAAGGTTTTTGAAAGTGAATATGAGGCTAACGATGGTATCTCTCAAGGAAGAGTGAAGAAAGGTGATGTCGTGGTAATTCGTTACGAAGGGCCAAAAGGAGGTCCTGGAATGCCAGAAATGCTTAAGCCTACTTCAGCAATTATGGGGGCAAAATTAGGTAAAGAGGTAGCTCTAATTACAGATGGGAGATTTTCTGGAGGGACGCATGGTTTTGTAGTGGGGCATATTACTCCTGAAGCCCAGGAAGGCGGAATGATCGCTTTATTAAAAGATGGTGATAAAATTACCATTAGTGCAGAAGACGATTCTATACATGTAGATCTTACTGATGCGGAGATTGAAGAAAGAAGAAAAAACTGGAAAGCACCTGCTTTAAAATTCAGTAAAGGTGTTTTATATAAATATGCGCGAACAGTTTCATCGGCATCTAAAGGATGTGTGACCGATGAGTTTTAAAATGGTGAATTATGGAAGTAAAAACAGCTAGTTTCGAAAAGACATCGGCAGATACTTCAATGACTGTTTCTGGAGCAGAAGCAGTAATTAAGTGTTTGTTAGAGGAAGGCGTAGAAACGATTTACGGTTACCCAGGTGGGGCCATTATGCCGGTGTATGATGAATTATACAAATACCAGGATAAAATTCACCACGTCCTTACCAGGCATGAGCAGGGAGCTACTCACGCTGCGCAAGGCTATGCCCGCGTAAGCGGTAAAGTAGGAGTGGCGATAGCAACATCTGGTCCGGGTGCTACTAATTTAGTGACAGGAATTGCAGATGCTCAAATAGATTCTACCCCTTTAGTGTGTATTACCGGGCAGGTAGGTTCTCATTTGCTAGGTAGTGATGCTTTTCAGGAAACAGATATTGTAGGGATTTCTACCCCTATTACCAAATGGAACTATCAGGTAACTAAAGCCGAAGAAATTCCAGAGGTGATCGCGAAAGCTTTTTATATAGCAAAATCTGGACGTCCCGGTCCTGTTTTAGTAGATATTACTAAAGATGCGCAATTCGCTTCCCTGGAATTCAACTATAAAAAATGTAGCGGAATTCGCAGCTATAAGCCCAACCCGGAAGTGAATTTGGTTGAAGTAGAACAAGCGGCCGAGGCAATTAATTCAGCTAAAAAACCAATGATTGTTTTTGGTCAGGGGGTAATCCTTGGTGGTGCAGAGGAACTGTTTAAAGAATTTGTAGAGAAAACCGGTATTCCTGCAGCATGGACGATCTTAGGCCTTTCGGCCTTGCCTACAAAACATCCTTTAAATGTTGGTATGGTAGGGATGCACGGTAATTACGGACCAAATGTTCTTACTAACGAATGTGATGTTTTAATAGCCATAGGGATGCGTTTTGATGATCGTGTGACCGGTAATTTAGATCATTATGCAAAACAGGCTAAAGTGGTGCATTTAGAAATTGATCCTGCAGAGATCAATAAGAATGTTTATGCCGATTTTCCGGTTTTAGGAAATGTAAAGGAAACGCTTAAAGTATTAATGGAGCTTGTACAGCCCAATTCTCATAAAGAATGGCATAACAGGTTTAAAGAATTATATAAAACTGAATATGAGAAAGTAATCAGCGGAAATCTGGATGTTAATAAGCCGGATTTAGGAATGGCAGAGGTTATTCAGCAAATCAATATAAATACTAAAGGCAATGCGGTTATCGTTTCAGATGTTGGTCAGCATCAAATGGCTGCCTGTCGGTATTCGGATTTTACGCAAACCAGAAGTAACGTCACCAGTGGTGGTTTAGGAACTATGGGATTTGCATTGCCGGCAGCTATTGGAGCAAAGATGGGAAGCCCTAATCGCGAAGTTGTAGCCATTATTGGTGATGGTGGATATCAAATGACCATTCAGGAATTAGGGACAATTTTTCAAACTAAAGTTCCGGTTAAAATCGTGGTTTTAAATAATGGATTTTTAGGAATGGTACGACAATGGCAACAATTATTCTTTGATAGAAGATATGCTTCTACAGAAATGACAAACCCAGATTTTGTAACCATAGCCAAAGGATACCATATAGAAGCAAATCGGGTTACTGATCGTTCGCAACTTAAGGATGCTGTAAAAACGATGATCGATCATAATGGCCCATATTTCCTTGAAGTGAAGGTAGAACAGGAAGAAAATGTTTTCCCTATGGTACCAACAGGGGCATCAGTTTCAGATATAATTTTAGAGTAATGGAAAAGAAAAATTTCACAGTTTCGATATATACTGAAAATAATTTAGGATTGTTAAGCCGAATTGCGGCAATCTTCCTAAAGAGACATATTAATATAGAAAGTATTACCGCTTCGCCAAGTGAGGTGCCAGAGGTAATGCGCTTTATAATTGTAGTTGAAGTTACTGAAGAGCAGATCAAGAAAATTGTAGGACAGATCGAAAAGCAAATTGAAGTGATTAAAGCTTTTTATCATACCGCAGAAGAAATGATCTATCAGGAAACCGCTTTATACAAAATTAAATCTTCAGAGTTTTTGGACGATTTAAATGTGCAGGCCTTTATTAAGGCAACCAATGCGCGTATAGTTACCGTTACTCCAAAATTCTTTGTGATTGAAAAAACCGGTAAACGCAGTGAGGTAGATGAACTTTACGAGACTTTAAAACCTTACGGTTTGATGCAGTTTGTACGTTCGGGTACCATTGCGGTGACCAAAAATGAAATGCCAATAACAGGAATCTTAGAAAAATTTAATACAACAAATTCAATATCATGACAAACTATTTTAACAGCCTTTCTTTACGAGAAAAATTAGCCCAACTGGGAACTTGCAGGTTCATGGAGCTAGAGGAATTTAGTGATGGAGTGGCTGCATTAAAAGATAAAAAAATAGTTATTGTAGGATGTGGATCTCAAGGGCTTAATCAGGGATTAAACATGAGAGATAGCGGTCTTGATATTTCTTACGCGCTGCGCGATGGGGCGATTAAAGAAAAAAGGCAATCTTACAAAAATGCAACTGAAAACAATTTTACAGTTGGTACTTATGAAGAGCTAATTCCATCAGCAGATTTGGTAATTAATCTTACTCCAGATAAGCAACACACCGGGGTAATTAAAGCCATTATGCCACATATTAAAAAAGACGGGGTGCTTTCGTATTCTCATGGTTTTAATATTGTAGAAGAAGGGATGCAAATTAGGGAGGATATCACCGTAATTATGGTGGCTCCTAAGTGTCCAGGTAGTGAGGTGAGAGAGGAATATAAAAGAGGTTTTGGTGTACCTACCTTAATTGCTGTACATCCAGAAAACGATCATTTAGGTATTGGTCTGGAGTGGGCTAAAGCTTATGCTTATGGTACTGGAGGTCATAAAGCAGGAGTACTTCAATCTTCTTTTGTAGCTGAAGTCAAATCTGATCTTATGGGAGAACAGACCATTCTTTGTGGATTGCTTCAAACAGGATCGATCTTGAGCTTTGATAAAATGGTGGCTGATGGTGTATCGCCCGGTTATGCTGCTAAGCTTATTCAGTATGGATGGGAAACCATTACCGAAGCACTCAAGCACGGTGGTATCACTACTATGATGGATCGTCTTTCTAATCCTGCAAAGATTAAAGCTTTTGAAATTTCAGAAGAATTAAAAGAAATTATGCGTCCGCTTTTCCAGAAACATATGGACGATATTATTTCTGGAGAATTTAGCTCCAGAATGATGAGAGACTGGGCCAATGATGATAAAGAATTATTAGAGTGGAGAGCCGCTACAGGAGAAACTGCTTTTGAAAAAACCGAAGCTTCAGAAGAAGAAATTTCGGAACAGGAATATTTCGATAAAGGTGTGCTAATGGTTGCCATGGTAAAATCTGGTGTAGAACTGGCCTTTGAAACCATGGTAGAGGCAGGTATTATTGCAGAATCTGCATATTACGAATCATTACACGAAACTCCGCTTATTGCAAATACCATTGCCAGAAAGAAATTATTTGAAATGAACAGAATTATTTCAGATACGGCAGAATATGGATGCTACCTTTTTGATCATTCTTGTAAGCCACTTATCAAAGATTATGTAAATGGTTTGGATAAAAATTTTATAGGTCATGCTTATGGAACTGAGGAAACTGGAGTTGATAATCTTGAATTGATTGCTGTAAATGACGCACTAAGACAGCATCCTGTAGAAATAGTAGGAGCAAAGCTTAGAAAAGCCATGACTGCAATGAAAAGAATACATGAATAATTGATGGATACTGCATTGGCACAAATATATAAACCGAGTATAGAAGCTGTTAAACAGGCCTCTGAAAGAATATCTAAAGTTGTTGTATACACGCCTTTAGCTGAATCGTTTACGTATAGCAATCGATTTGGAGCAAATATTATGCTTAAAAGGGAAGATTTACAACAAGTACGTTCTTATAAAATTCGTGGAGCGTACAATAAGATTTCCAGTTTGCCCAAAGACCAGCTAGAGAAAGGGGTGATTTGTGCCAGTGCGGGTAACCATGCGCAAGGGGTGGCTTTTGCCTGCAACAAACTAAAAGCCAAAGGGGTGATTTATATGCCAAGTACCACACCCAGTCAAAAAGTAGCGCAAACTAAAATGTTTGGGGGTGAATGGGTAGAAGTTGCTTTAGAAGGGGATACTTTTGATGATTCCTTTAAAAGCGCCATGATTAGGGCAGGTGAGGAGGATCTTGTTTTTATCCATCCTTTTGATGATGAAAAGGTGATTGAAGGCCAGGCAACTATTGGTCTAGAGATTTTAGAGCAAGCCAGGGAACCTATAGATTATGTATTTGCACCTCTTGGAGGCGGAGGATTATTGGCCGGAGTTTCTTCGGTTTTTAAAGAATTATCTCCAAAAACAAAGATTATTGGTGTAGAGCCGGAAGGAGCTCCATCAATGTCGGCTTCCCTCAAAGAAGGAAAGCTGGTAGAGCTAGAGCAGATCGAACGTTTTGTAGATGGAGCAGCAGTACAAAAAGTAGGCAGTCGGAATTTTGAAATTTGTAAACAAAATTTAGATCAAATGGTCACGATTCCTGAAGGCAAAATTTGCCAGACCATTCTGGATCTTTACAATCAGGACGCTATTGTGGTAGAACCTGCCGGGGCTATGTCTATTTCGGTTTTAGATTTTTTTGCAGAGGAAATAAAAGGCAAAAATGTAGTATGTATTGTAAGCGGGAGTAATAACGATATTACCCGTACTGCAGAAATCAAAGAACGGGCACTATTATATGCTGGTTTAAAACATTATTTTGTAGTTACATTTCCACAACGTGCCGGTGCTTTGCGGGAATTTTTGGATAAAGTCTTAGGCCCTACAGACGATATTACACATTTTGAATATTCCAAAAAGCACGAAAGGGAAAACGGTCCTGCAGTGGTAGGGATAGAACTTAAAGATAAATCTGACTTTGAGCCCCTGATAAACAGGATGAAAGAGCGCAATTTTTATGGTAGATACCTTAATGATACGCCAGATTTATTTCAATTCATTATTTGATCAAAAAAGTCTTTGTAAATCCGTTTATAAAATCTATATTTACATTGTGAATACACAAAGTCAAATAATATTAACTAATAATCGATACCCTGTGCGCTGCATAAGGTAATGCTTATATAATCTTCTTATTAATATTATTTGAAACTTTTATTTTGAAAAAATCACTGAACATACAACAAATATTAGAAAACCTTATACAAGGTTTACAGGATTGGATCGCTCTTTTTAACAGGCCATCAACTCCTACTGTTGTACTTGTTCCCGTACGCCGCCGTCGTAACCCCCGCACGTAAGTGCGTGTTTAATTTTATGGAACTTAGGTGAGTCCGGTTCCCCTTTCGGTTAGAACTTTCAATTTATTTTTTTCAATCCTAATAATCGTTTAGCAAATGAAGATTGTCATTGCTAATAAATCTCATGCAAAATTTGCTGAGGTTATTTGTACAACTATAGAAGAATCTGCCAAAATTCGTGGTACGGGTATAGCGCGCCGTACACCAGAATACGTAATTACCAAAATGGAGAACGGTAATGCCATTATAGCGCTGGATGGTGATAAATTTGCCGGTTTTTGTTATATCGAAACCTGGAGTCATGAAAAATACGTGGCCAATTCAGGATTAATTGTACATCCCGATTATAGAAATCAGGGGCTGGCAAAAGATATTAAAAAAGCAGTTTTCGATTATTCCAGAAAAAGATATCCAGACGCAAAGATTTTTGGGATTACTACAGGCTTAGCCGTAATGAAAATAAATTATGAGCTAGGTTACCAGCCCGTTACTTTTTCTGAACTTACCGATGATGAAGCTTTTTGGAAAGGTTGCCAAACCTGTAAAAACTACGATATTCTAACCCGTACAGAACGTAAAATGTGTTTGTGTACAGGAATGCTTTACGATCCTGAAAAAAAGAAAAAGGATAGAAAAAAGCATGAGCTTAATGACAAAACTTTTACCCGATTAAAAAATATAAAACAAAGCCTTTTCTATAAAAAGGAAAAAAATAACCTAGATTAAAACTTACCAATAAAAATGAAAAAAGTAGTTATTGCCTACAGCGGCGGATTAGATACTTCATATTGTGCAAAATCATTGTCTAATGAAGGTTTCGAAGTGCATGCAGTAAGCGTGAATACCGGAGGATTCTCTAAAGAAGAAGTTCAAAAAATAGGGGACAATGCCAAGAAAATAGGAGCAACCACCTATAAAAATATCGATGCGGTTTCTTCATTTTATACTAAGGTAGTAAAGTATCTTATTTTTGGTAATGTTTTAAAAAATAATACCTATCCGCTTTCTGTAAGTGCAGAACGTATCGTACAGGCTATTGAGATTATAAATTACGCTAAAGAAATTGGTGCAAAATATATCGCTCATGGTAGTACCGGTGCAGGTAACGACCAGGTAAGATTCGATATGATCTTCCAGATTATTGCTCCTGAAATTGAAATTATTACTCCGATTCGTGATAAACAGTTAAGCCGACAGGAAGAAATTGATTATCTAAAGGAAAACGGAGTAGAAATGAACTGGGAGAAGTCTAAATATTCAGTGAATAAAGGACTTTGGGGCACCAGTGTAGGAGGAGCCGAAACTTTAACTTCTAACGAGCCATTACCAGAATCGGCATTTCCATCCCAACTTTCAGAAAAAGAGATAGGTAAAATTAGCTTAAGTTTTACCAAAGGAGAGCTTACCGCTATTAATGATAAAGAGAATTCTCCTGAAAATAATATCCAGATTCTTGAAGAAATCGCTAAAAAATATGCGATTGGTCGGGATATCCACGTTGGAGATACCATCATCGGGATTAAAGGTAGGGTAGGTTTTGAAGCTGCAGCTGCAAGCATTATTATAAAATCACATCATTTGTTAGAAAAACATACGCTTAGTAAATGGCAGTTACAACATAAAGATTATGTAGCGAACTGGTATGGGACACATTTACATGAAGGTCAGTATTTAGATCCTGTAATGCGTGATTTTGAAGCTTTATTGCAAAGTTCTCAGGAAAGGGTAACCGGTAAAGTGTTTGTTAGCCTGCATCCGTACCGATTTATTTTAGACGGAATTTCTTCAGCTTACGATCTGATGAATAGCAATTTTGGAAATTATGGAGAAGAAAATAAAGCTTGGACCGCAAATGATGCTAAAGGATTTATTAAAATTCTATCCAATGCCGGTAAGATATACCAGTCGGTAGAAAATAACTAAATATTAAGGATATCATGATCAAAGCAGGAATAATCGGCGGAGCAGGATATACGGCAGGGGAACTGGTTAGAATTTTAACCTATCATCCAAATGTTGAACTCGATTTTGTATTTAGTACTTCAAGGCCGGGAACACCGGTTACAGGAGTGCACCAGGATTTAATTGGAGAAATCGATCTATTATTTTCAGGAGAAATCAATACAGAAGTAGATGTAGTGTTTTTATGTCTTGGGCATGGGAATTCGATAAAGTTTTTAGCAGAAAATACATTTTCAGCGAACACAAAAATTGTAGATCTGAGTACTGATTATAGAATGGATGGTAACCATGATTTTGTTTACGGTTTACCTGAATTTAAAAAAGATGCGATCAAAAAAGCGAATTTTATCGCAAACCCGGGTTGTTTTGCAACGGCGATAAGCCTTGCGATTCTTCCGCTTGCAAAAGCAAAGAAAGTTGAAAACGAGTGGCATGTAAATGCAGTTACCGGGGCAACCGGTGCCGGAGTTTCGCTTTCAGCCACAACACATTTTACCTGGAGGGATAACAACTTTTCAGCCTATAAATCTTTTGAGCATCAACATTTAAATGAAATTGGGCAAAGTTTACAATGGCTGCAACCTGAATTAGACATGACCGTAAACTTTATTCCGAATAGAGGAAATTTCTCTCGCGGAATTCATGCCACTGCTTATACGAAGTTCGCCGGTAGCCTGGAAGAAGCAAAAGCGATCTACCAAGAGCAATATAAAGATGCTGCTTTCACCTTTGTGACTGAAGAAAATATCCATCTAAAACAAGTGGTAAACACCAATAAATGTTTGTTGAAATTAGAGAAATTTGGGGATAAATTATTAATCACCAGTGTAATCGATAATTTATTAAAAGGAGCATCGGGACAGGCCGTACAGAATATGAATTTAATGTTCGGTTTACGGGAAACTTCAGGGTTGCATCTTAAAGCTAGTTATTTCTAGAACCAATTTCTAAAAACTTAAACCATGAAAATAGCGATTATCGGTGCGGGAAATTTAGGAAAGTCTATTGCCAAGGGACTTATCGTAAATAATGCGTTTACCACGCTTTACCTCACCAAAAGAAATACTGAAGCGATTAAGTCTTATGAAGAATACTCTAAGGTTACGGTAACTTCAGACAATCAGGAAGCAGTTAAAAATTCAGATATTCTGATTTTTGCGGTACAGCCTCAGCAATTGGAACGAATTTTAGAAGAAATAAAAGATTTGCTTACAGATAAGCATGTGCTTATTTCAACAATAACCGGGTTCAAAATCGATAGAATTGAAGCCATAGTTGGTAAAGATCAGTTTATTATACGTGCCATGCCTAATACAGCGATAGCTGTTGGAAAATCGATGACATGTATGTGTTCTAACGAAAAAGGAGAAAAACGTATCGCTATCGCCGAGGCTATTTTTAATCGTTTAGGAACAAGTATCATTATCAAGGAAAATAAAATGCAGGCCGCAACGGTAATTTGTGCCAGTGGTATTGCTTTTTGGATGCGCTTAATTCGTGCAACCACACAGGGAGCCGTACAACTTGGTTTTGACGCCAAAGATGCACAGCAACTGGCGATGAATACCTGTTTGGGGGCCGCGAGTTTATTGGTAGAATCTGGGAAGCATCCCGAGGAAGAAATTGATAAAGTAACCACACCAAAGGGTTGCACTATCGAAGGATTGAACGAGATGGAACACAATGGGTTAAGTTCTTCTTTAATTAAAGGCTTACAAGCATCTTTCAAAAAAATAAATAACATTTCAGAACAATAAATATGGAGCTTTTTGATGTTTATCCATTATTCGATATCACTCCTGTAAAAGGCGAAGGCACGCATGTTTTCGATAAGGATGGTAAAAAATATCTTGATCTTTACGGCGGGCATGCCGTAATTTCTATAGGACATTCGCATCCTGCTTATGTGAATGCAATTTCTAACCAAGTACGTCAGCTTGGTTTTTATTCAAACTCGATTAAAAATCCGTTACAGGTAGAACTGGCCGAAAAATTAGGCAAGTTGTCGGGTTGTGAGGAGTATCAGTTGTTTTTATGTAATTCTGGTGCCGAAGCTAACGAGAATGCTTTAAAGTTAGCCTCCTTTGCTACAGGTAAAGAGCGCATAATTTATTTTGAAAATGCGTTTCATGGAAGAACCTCTGGAGTAGTAGCCGTTACCGATAATGAAAGTATTAAAGCGCCGTTTAATAAAGGTCATAAAATAACCAAAATCGCCTTTAATGATGCAGAAACTTTAGCCTCAGAATTGCAAAAAGGAGATGTGGCTGCAGTAATTTTTGAAGTGATTCAGGGTGTTGGAGGTTTAGATGAAGCAACCACCGAATTCTATCAGCAAATTGAAAAATTAGCCAAAGAAAACGGAGCGATGATCATTGCAGACGAAGTTCAGGCTGGTTATGGAAGAACAGGTGACTTTTTCGCTTTTCAGAAGCATAATATTCATCCTGATATTATTTCAATAGCGAAAGGAATGGGAAATGGTTTCCCAATTGGTGGGGTTTTGATCGATAAAAATATCGCTCCAAAATATGGAATGTTGGGAACTACCTTTGGCGGAAATCATCTGGCTTGTGCTGCAGGATTAGCGGTATTGAATATTCTTGAAAAAGAAGAATTGCTGCAGAATGCTTCAGCCATGTTCGATTACGTAAAAGAGCAGGCAAAAGAAATTCCGCAGATAAAAAATATTAAAGGCCGCGGATTAATGATTGGTTTAGAATTCGATTTTGAAGTCGCCAATCTTAGAAAAGATATGTTGTATGTGCATCAAATCTTTACGGGATCTGCCGCGAACAAGAATCTGCTTAGAATTTTACCGCCGCTAAATATCGAAAAGAAACATTTTGATACCTTTTTTAAAGCTTTAAAGATCAGTTTAGCGAACCAAAAATAAACCCTAAAATTAACCAATTTCAATGAAACATTACACAAGCGTTCACGATATCGAAAACCTTGATGAATTAATAAAAGAAGCGATTCAGCTTAAAAAAGAAAACTCAGCTGCCGCTTTAGGAAAAGGAAAAACCCTGGGCTTGTTGTTTTTTAATTCCAGTTTGCGTACGCGTTTAAGTACAGAAAAAGCTGGCCGACTTTTAGGAATGGAAGTGCTTACGATGAACGTAGGTGCAGATGGATGGGCCTTGGAATTTGAAGATGGAGCGGTTATGAATTCGGATAAAGCAGAACATATTAAAGAAGCCGCTGCCGTATTGTCGCAATATTGTGATGTAATTGGTGTGCGTGCTTTTCCTGGGTTAAAAGACAAGGTGAAAGATGAAGAAGAGCAGGTAATTAATGCGTTTAAAAAGTATGCAAGTGTACCTGTGGTAAATTTAGAAAGTTCTACCGGGCATCCGCTACAGGCCTTGACAGACGCGATATCGATCACCGAACTAAAGAAGAAAGATAAGCTAAAAGTAGTATTGACCTGGGCACCACATCCCAAAGCTTTGCCACAATCGGTACCTAATTCTTTTGCTGAAATGATGCAGAAAATGGACGTTGATTTTTGTGTAGCAAATCCTGAGGGTTACGATCTAAGCAACCGGGTTTTAAATGATACCAAAGTATATCATAATCAGGATGAGGCCTTAAAAGATGCCGATTTTGTATATGTGAAGAATTGGAGTAGTTATAAGAAGTACGGTGAAGTATTGTCTACCGATTCAAATTGGACATTTTCTAAAGAGAAATTAGCGCTTACCAACGATGCTAAAGTAATGCACTGTTTGCCAGTTAGGCGAAATGTGGTAATTTCAGACGAGGTTTTGGATAGTGAAAATTCAGCTGTAATTCATCAGGCAAATAATAGAACTTATGCCGCACAAGCAGTCTTAAAACGAATTTTGGAAAAGCTGGATTAAATGCGGTGACTGGGTGATGCGTTGATTTGATAATGTGCGAATTTGAAACAAGATTTAAGAACCAGGAATCAAGAATATAGAATAGAGACAAGAGAGGATAGATGCTGTGATCCGTAAATTTTGAAAGTTTTAAAGCTAAGTGTTGATGTATATATTTTTAATTTGAAGATGAGAATTGCAAGAAACCTTAAACTTTGGAACTTTGAACTCAACTGTCACTTCGAGTGATTTTATTGTAGCCATAGCGAATATAAAATTGTATCAAGAAGTTTTATTTATCGATTAATGTTGATATGGTGATTTGAAAATGTGTTAATTAGAAACGAGAACTAGGAATCAAGAATATAGAATAAAGACAAGCAAGTATAGACGCTATGATCCGTAAATTTTGAAAGTTTTAAAGCTAAGTGTTGATGTATATATTTTTAATTTGAAGATGAGAACTGCAAGCAACCTTAAACCTTAAGCTTTGGAACTTTGAACTCAACTGTCACTTCGAGTGATTTTATTGGAGCTATAGCGCAGATAAAATTGTATCAAGAAGTTTTATTTATCGATTAATGTTGATATGGTGATTTGAAAATGTGTTAATTAAAAACGAGAACCAGGAATCAAGAATATAGAATAGAGACAAGAGAGGATAGATGCTGTGATCAGTAAATTTTGAAAGTTTTAAAGCTAAGTGTTGATGTATATATTTTTAATTTGAAGATGAGAATTGCAAGAAACCTTAAACTTCGGAACTTTGAACTCAACTGTCACTTCGAGTGATTTTATTGGAG
>Ga0208014_1000227_pt1 | contig 30719 bp, 31 predicted proteins | sample 25_taG_FD_184099 | JGI IMG/M metagenome (GOLD analysis project Ga0208014, IMG submission 184099) | Marine viral communities from Cariaco Basin, Caribbean Sea - 25_WHOI_OMZ (SPAdes) (version 2) | ecosystem: Environmental > Aquatic > Marine > Oceanic | place: Caribbean Sea: Cariaco Basin...
ATTGCTTAATAACCACCATCCAAACCTTGATTTAGATATCGATCCTAAATTAAGCTGGGCCCTTAGGAATCAGCATTTATTTCCCATCAATATCAATTTAGCAGATAAAACTATGCTGGCCAGAGTGCCTGGTTTAGGAATGCGATCAGTTCATAAAATCATCCAGGCAAGAAAATATAGAAACTTGAATTGGGAACATTTAAAAGCCATTGGTGTCGCTTTAAATCGCGCTAAATACTTTATCGTTTGTAATTCCAGGTTATGGGAGAAGAAAGACTGGACTGCAGATCAGATAAAATCAAAAATATTAAAAACAAGCTCCGGAAAATTCAGGAAAGATTATTCAAACCAATTAAACCTGTTTGAACATGCCGTCTAGAATATTAATATATGATGGTACCTTTAAAGGGCTACTCACTTGCATCTTCCAGATTTATGAGGAACGCTTAAACGATTTCACAATTCATCCGGAAGGGTATAATCAAACCGATTTTTTTGCTAAGCATGAAGTGGTGGTTACAGATTTAGAAAAATCGGCGCGCGTTTTAAAAAGTTTTAAAAATTATACTTCAAAAAAAGCCGTGCATCGTATTTATCGTGCCTTTTTATCTGAAATTCCGGGAGTAGAACTTCTAATTGTTGAATTTTTTAGACATGTTTTTAGGCACAAATCAGACCTTTCTGATGATTTTTCATACCCACCAGTTCTAAAAATCGCTCAAATAGAAAGAAAAGTAGGAAGAGAAAAGCACCGAATGGAAGCTTTTATAAGATTTGAATTGCTAAAAGATGGAATTTTTTTCACAAAAGTTGCCCCAGATTTTAACGTTTTACCCTTAATTTTAAAACATTTTAAGAACAGATATGCCGATCAAAAGTGGGTGATTTATGATGAAAAACGACAATTTGGACTCTTCTACGATCTAAAAAAAGTAGTCACAATCAGCATAAATTTTGAAAAAAAATCAAAAAACAACCCTGATGTTCTACATGAAAACGAAATAAGCTTCCAAAAATTATGGAAATCATATTTTGAATCGACTAACATAAAATCACGTAAAAACACCAAATTGCACCTTCAACATGTACCAAAGCGTTATTGGAAATATTTAACGGAAAAGACTATATTCATGTAATGAAAATTAGTTTACATTTGTTCGTTCAACTAATTAAACATTATAACGATGAAAAAATTATTTTTATTATTTGCTGTAGCAACAATGACGGTTTCTATGTATTCTTGTAGAGAAACTACTGAAGAAAACGCAGAAGAGAACATGGAACAAATGGGTGAAGACGTAGAGAATAGCGTTGATGAAGCTGCTGATGAAACTGAGGAGGCAATGGATAAAGCTGGCGACAAGATCGAAGAAGCAGGTCAGGAAGTTGAAGACGAAGTAGAGAACAACGACGACATGTAATTCTCTCTTCCCTCGGGAAAAAATCTAAAAGCCACTCGTCGTAGTGGCTTTTTTTAGCTTAACATAAAATCAAAAACTAAATAATCATGAAAAAATTAATCTTATCTGTATTTGTTGTAGCATTCGCTTTTACTTTTCAATCGTGTAGAGAATCCACTGGTGAAAAAACAGAAGAAGCTGTAGAAGCCATAGGTGAGGATATCGAAAATAATGTAGAGCAGGCTGGTGAAAAAATAGAAGAAGGCGCTAATAAAGTAAAAGAAGAAGTTGATGAAGAGATTCATGAAACCGATGATGTAAATGGCGAAGAAGCCAATGATGATATATAAATTAGCGAGAGCGAATTATATGCCTGTTATAAATAAAAGAGGCTGCAAATTTTGCAGCCTTTTATTTTTTCCTTTCGATCACATAATTCACCATTAATTCTAAGGATTCTTTATACCGGGATTCTGGATATTCATCAAGTATTTTCAAAGCTTCTTGTTGGAAGAGAATCATTTGCGAACTCGCATATTCCAAACCTCCCTTATCCTTCACAAAAGCAATAACTTCTTTTACCCGTTTCTTATCCTTATTATGATTTTTAACCGAATTGATTATCCAGGCTTTTTCTTTTTTATCGGAATGATTAAGTGCATAAATTAAAGGCAAAGTCATTTTTTGCTCTTTAATATCGATCCCAGTGGGCTTTCCTATCTTTTCTTCGCCATAATCAAAAAGATCGTCTTTGATCTGGAAGGCCATTCCAATAAGCTCACCAAACCGACGCATGTTTTCTACATCACCTGAGTCTGGTTTTACCGATGCAGCCCCCAAACTACAGCAGGCTGCAATAAGCGTAGCTGTTTTTTGACGGATAATATCGTAGTAGACCTCTTCGGTAATATCTAAACGACGAGCCTTTTCTATTTGAAGCAATTCTCCTTCGCTCATCTCTCTTACCGCTACCGAGATAATCTTTAATAAATCGAAATCATTGTTGTCGATAGATAATAAAAGTCCTTTAGAAAGTAAGTAATCCCCAACGAGCACCGCAATCTTATTTTTCCAAAGTGCATTAATACTAAAAAATCCTCTCCTGCGGTTACTATCATCCACAACATCATCATGAACCAGCGTAGCTGTGTGAATAAGTTCGATGACTGAAGCACCTCGATAGGTTCGCTCGTTTACTTTTCCATCTGAAACCATCTTTGCGACCAAAAAGACAAACATAGGTCGCATTTGCTTCCCTTTTCGATTTACGATATAATGGGTAATTCGATTTAAAAGGGCCACTTTAGAAGACATGGATTGGAAGAACTTTTTTTCGAAAAGTTCCATTTCTCTTTCAACCGGAAGTTTTATTTGAGAGATTATCTTCATAAAGTCCGCAAAGATAGCTTAATTCACCAAATTGAAGATAAATTATGAGGCCGATTTATTGGCTAATTGCCCACAAGCAGCATCTATATCCTTCCCGCGAGATCGTCTTACCGTAACTGTAATGCCATTTTGCTCTAACAACTGCTGATACATAGCTGTTGCCTGCGAAGATGCCTGCTGAAAATCCCCATCATCGATAGGATTGTATTCAATTAAATTTACTTTACAAGGCACGAATTTACAGAATCTCACTAAAGCCATCGCATCCTTACGGGTGTCATTTACATCCTTCCAAACGATATACTCGTAGGTAATACGACTTTTGGTTTTGGAATACCAGTATTCTAAAGCCTCACGCAAATCTTCTAAAGGAAATGTTTCATTAAAAGGCATAATCCTGGTACGAACTTCATCAGTAGCGGCATGAAGCGAAACCGCTAATTTTATTTTAGCTTCGTCGTCTGCGAGCTTTTTAATCATTTTAGGCACACCAGAGGTAGAAATGGTAATACGCTTTGCAGACATGCCTAAACCTTCGTCTGAAGTGATCTTTTCTACCGCTTTCATCACATTATTGTAATTCATAAGCGGCTCTCCCATGCCCATAAACACAATATTGCTTAAAGGACGATCAAAATACAATCGACTTTCATTATCAATCGCCACTACCTGATCGTAAATTTCATCTGGATTAAGATTTCGCATACGCTTTAAACGTGCTGTAGCGCAAAACTGGCAATCTAAGCTACATCCTACCTGAGAAGAAACACAGGCTGTTGTCCTGGTTGGTGTAGGAATAAGAACAGATTCTACCGTAAGATTGTCATGTAGTTTTACCGCATTCTTAATAGTCCCGTCGCTACTTCGTTGCATTTGATCTACACGAATATGATTGATCACAAAATTCTCAGCAAGCATGGCACGGGTTTGCTTAGAAATGTTAGTCATTTCGTCAAAATCATGAGCTCCCTTACTCCAAAGCCATTCATAAACCTGTGATCCTCTAAAGGATTTATCACCGTGCTCCACGAAAAACTCCTGAAGTTGCTTTTTGGTTAAAGCTCGTATATCTTTTTTCTTATTCTCCACAACACAAAATTACAAAGATTTTGAGGATATATTCATACCTCTTAAAATGCAAAAGGCCACAACTTTATGCGATTGTGGCCTTTTAACTTTTGTTCTAATTTCTTATAAGATTAACATGGCATCACCATAAGTATAGAATCTATATTTTTCTTTTACCGCCTCTTCGTAAGCTCTCATCATAAAATCATGACCCGCAAAAGCAGAAATCATCATCAATAACGTAGATTTTGGGGTATGGAAATTCGTCACCATACAGTTTGCTATACTAAAATCGTAAGGAGGAAAGATAAATTTATTGGTCCATCCACCAAACTCATTTAAAGTTTGATTTGACGAAACTGAACTTTCTAAAACTCTCATTACCGTAGTACCAACTGCACAAACCTTACGTTTCTCTGTTTTTGCTTTATTGATGGTATGTACCGCATCGCCTTTTACGAAGGCTTCTTCACTATCCATTTTATGTTTGCTAAGATCTTCTACCTCAACCGGGCTAAAAGTTCCTAAGCCTACATGAAGGGTCACCTCTGCAAAATTAACTCCTTTTATTTCCAAACGTTTCAATAAATGCTTAGAAAAATGAAGTCCTGCTGTAGGCGCAGCTACCGCTCCTTCTTCTTTGGCATAAATTGTTTGATAACGTTCCTGATCTTCAGGCTGTACATCTCTTTTTATATACTTTGGTAGTGGTGTTTCTCCTAGTTCTTTAAGCTTTCTTCTAAAATCTTCATAAGATCCATCATAAAGAAAACGCAAAGTTCTACCTCTAGAGGTGGTATTATCAATAACTTCGGCTACTAAACTTTCGTCATCACCAAAATAAAGCTTATTACCAATTCTGATTTTTCGTGCAGGGTCTACTAAAACATCCCAAAGTTTGGTTTCTGCATTTAATTCTCTCAATAAGAACACTTCAATCCTTGCACCTGTTTTTTCTTTATTACCATACAAACGAGCAGGAAAAACCTTGGTATTATTAAGAACCATCACATCTTCAGGATCAAAATAATCAATAAGATCTTTAAATTGTTTGTGCTCTATCGTTTGCTCTTTTCGGTTAAGAACCATTAGGCGCGCTTCATCTCTGTTTTCAGCTGGATATTCGGCAAGTAATTCCGGCGGAAGTTCGAAATTGAAGTTTGAAAGTTTCATTCCCATATTTGAATTTTTAAAGGCTGCAAATATACGACCTCAAAACAGGCGTTGTCAAGTAATTAACCGATTATTTAGCTTTGTATTGAAATTTATTCATTTTTAAGCTATAAAATACTAATAGACTTCCCTATTATCGGATGATATTTTTCTCCGCTCAACGCGAAAACTTCCGGATCGGTAATCTCAAGCATTTTAATTTTATATCAGGAAACAATCATTTTCTACGTTTAAAATCCCGCCAAAAGTTTCGATTTGTACGCTCTCTTTTTGAAGCGTTCCGTAAGAAAATAAATAAGGCGTTTATTGAATTTTCAAATTTTATAATCAGCTTCTATAAATTCTAACGAAATTTATTAATCTTTAATTACTTCAAAATTTAGCTTTTCTAAATCTGAATAAAAATCTGGATAACTCTTCGAAACGACCATAGCATCTGCTATTATTACTGGAACTTTTAAAGCTATAGGTGCAAATGCCATAGCCATACGATGATCGTTATAGGTCTCGATTTCTACATTTTCTTTTAAAATTGCAGATGGCTTTAGCTCCAAATGCTCGTCAGAGATCACTACTTCCCCTCCTAATTTTTCGATTTCGTTTTTTAATGCCACCAATCGATCGGTTTCCTTGATCTTGAGTGTATGGAGCCCGGTTAGTTTGCATGCGGTTCCCAAACCAAGACAAGTTACGGCAATAGTTTGTGCGATATCGGGAGAATTCCTAAGATCTTCACTAATACTTGCTGGTTTAGAACATTTCGATTTTTTTAGCGTAATACTGTTTTCTTCGAAACTTGTTTCTACACCAAATTGCTGATAGATTGTTGCTAAACAGGAATCCCCCTGTAAGCTTTCTTTTCTGTAATTCGACAATCTAATCTCAGCTTCTTCTGCGAGTGCCGCTATACTATAAAAGTAGGAAGCAGAGCTCCAATCTGATTCTACCGGAATCGTTTTTGGAGAAACCGCAGCACATGCTTCAATCCTAATGATATTATCCTCGAAACTTCCCTGAATACCTGAGCGCTGAAGCATTTCTAATGTCATCAGGATATACGGAGTACTGGTCACCTGCCCTTCCAGGTTAATGGTTAATCCCTCAGGAAGCGAAGCTCCAATAAGCATTAATGCTGAAATATACTGGCTGCTAATATTAGCCTGAAGGCTTACAGCATTGGCCTGAAGCTTTTTACCCTGTATTCGTATTGGAGGGTAACCTTCATTCCTTTCATAAGAAATATCAGCCCCCATAGATCGAAGCGCTTCTACCAGTAATTTAACAGGTCGCTCCTGCATGCGCGGGCTACCGGTTAATACTGTTTCTCTTCCTTCCTGAACCGCAAAATAAGCTGTAAGAAAACGCATGGCAGTACCGGCATGATGGATATCTACCTCAACTTCATTAGAAGTCAAAGCTTTTTTCATCACCTGGGTATCATCACTATTCGAAAGATTGGAAATCTCAAGGTTCTTAAACAGCGATTCTATAATTAATAATCGGTTTGATTCGCTTTTAGATCCTGTTATTTGCAGCGCTCCTTTCACAGTTTCCTGTGAGTGCTTAAGTTTAAATTTCATGGAAGAGAAAATTGATAATATTATTTTTTTAGTTGCTCCTTTTCTTTTCTTCGGAACTGGCCGTACGATACAATCATACCATATACGATCATTCCCAAGACCTGACCCACAACAAAAGTAATCATTTTCCCGTCTGCCATCCTATCCTGATAATATTCTTTAAAAGCCAGCCCTCCATAATCGATGACCATCATGACGATATTGTAAATAAGAACAAATAAAAAGCCTAAAATAGCAACAGACTTCCAATACTTTTTACTGGACATAATTTCTTTAAACTTCATCTTACTTTAGCTTTTCGTTATTATGATGCCTGTTGTGATCTCTTTTAGTTTTAAGATCTAGTTTTTTATCGAAAGCTTCCTGTAAATCTACTCCGGTTTGATTAGCAAGACAAAGCACTACAAACACCACATCGGCGAGCTCCTCGCCAAGATCTTTTGCTTTATCGCTTTCTTTTTCACTTTGCTCGCCATATCTGCGCGCAATAATACGCGCAACTTCACCAACCTCTTCGGTGAGTTGCGCCATATTAGTCAATTCATTAAAATATCTTACGCCGTGCTCTTTGATCCAATCATCAACGGCCTTCTGTGAGTTCTGTAGATTCATTTCTGTCTTCAATTTTAGACAAAACTATAGCTTCTGAATGTTTACTCACAATTTCATCGAAAAAGTTTTTTAAATATTCATAATCCGAACATGCGTAAATGGATTTATTTAAATCTATCGAGGTTTCAATTCGTAGGAAGTTTGCACTCTGGGAAATGATGTATTTAAAATTCGCACCATCCTCATTCATTTTTACCATAGCACTCTCTGGTAATGACTCTACTTTATAACCTTTAGGAACCATAATATTGACGGTACTACCATATTTCATTGGGTAATTTAAATAAATGGGATAGGTTCGCTCTTCAGCCTTAAAAGGATTCTCATCCTCAGCCAAAAATAATAGCGGATTTATATATAATTTATCTCCAATGGCTTCGACCCCGTTATGAATTTCAAATTGATAAATCTCTTTAATATCGCTCCCTATTTGGTGCTCATTTTCTTTGGTTAAAGCTGAAATCAAAATATCACCTTTCCCCTCCTGAAGCATTTCTATATAATTATCCTGATTAATCCCACGATATTTATCTCGATGATTTTTTGCCGCCAATCTGTTATATACACCAGTACACTTTCCTTTTATTTTTAGATCTTCGGTGATCTGAAAGTTGAGATAATCCCACTTTGAAGACTTATAATTTGGTAATAAATACACCCAATCTGATTTTCCATCATCCTGAATAATTCTACCCTGCCAGTTCCTGGCGCGATCTGGTAGTTCTCCAGGTGCTGCATTTTTATCTGTGGCATCCAAAAGAATGATTTGTTCCCCTAATTGTACGCCCACGATCACGTAATTAAATCCAGAGCGTGTGGGAAAAACAGGAACCCCGTTACTTTTAGTGCTTAACAAAACAGGATAGGCCTGCAAACCAGCGTAACGGAGCATAGCCGTAAGCAGTAAGTTTATATCTCCAGTATTCCCGGTACCCTCTTTATAGGCCTTTCTAATTCCGTTTTCCGCCGTATAACCAATATAGTCATTCCACGCGATTTTACTTTTCACGAAGTTATATATAAGAATCAGCTTTTCTTCGGGATTCGCTGCTTCTGCTAATACCCCATCAATATCATCCTTGAAGAAATTACTTTTTCTTAGCTCTGTAGCATAGCCCCCCTCATCATAAATAGATTTAGACACATCATCCCAGGTATGGCTAAAATATTCCATAGGTTGATTAGGAAACTTGGTGTATTGTAACTCCCATTTTATCCTTGCAGCATAATTATCCAGGTAATCCACATACACTTCTTCTTTTAGCGCCGGGATATCTTCTTTTGCAATAGTATATACCTTTTGCAAATAATTTGTGCTTTGCGCATGCATATTAAAAGGTTCACTCGTTTGCGTTACAGGAACAAAAAGTGAGGCCAGCTGATTGTAATGTGATACAAAACCAAAAAATTCCGGAATTTCAACTTTAACTTCTATCTTTTTTATCGGGATCGTCGTTTGAAGCTCTGTGTCATCCAAAGAGGTTAAAAACGGACTACTTTTCTCGTATTCATATTCAATAACGCTACCTGGTTTTAGGGATGGCATCGTGAATTTAACAGCTTTGCGGTATTTAGAAACCTCTTCATCAAAAATTTCATCTTTTCTTAATTTTTCTTCAACAAGTTGATCTCCTTCAAGGTTATAGGTATAGCCTTTAATGCCGTAAATTTTCTCATCATCACTACCGTTTATATAGGAATTTAAATTCACGGTCGCCCAATCGAACCCATCTTCATTATAAAGCTTAATTCTATAATGATATTTTGTTATTAGCGCAAAACCGGTATTTGAATTATATTCATAGAACGTGTATTGTTTTTTATACAATATCGCAGCGTCTGTATCTTTGTTTGTAGGATGTGCTGTTTCCTGAACCTCTTCTTTAGAGACCTTACCAAATTTGTAATTTTGTGCCTGCGCTGTACCTCCTATTAAGAGCAAGGCAATGAGATAAAATTTTAAATGCATAGTAGATAGTTTTTAGCCGTTTTTAACTAAAACAGCTTTTTGATTGCTTAACATGTTGATCTTGTTTAAAAACGCTCTGAAATCTTCGTATTTATCTGCGGACCAATGTCCCTGGTTTACACTTAAAGAGCGCTTAACCACAAGCGTTCCCGGATGCTCGTTAGATTCTTGAACAGAGAGTTTAAAACTTCCAAAATCGGTATCTATGCTAATTGCTTCGGGTAGGGCCTCCACCGCATAACCTTCAGGAATTTTAAAATTGAATTGATCTTTATTAGTAAATCCACGTAAAATCTCAATAGGATAAAGTCTGTTTTCATTACGTGATACTATATCTATTTCGGGCTCAATAAAATTAAGCGGCAGTAAGATCCTTTTACCTGCAGTGGTGTAAAATTTTTTACCGCTAAAAACTAATTCTTCTGAAAAACTAGCGTGCTCTTTATCGTTTTCAAACTTTAAATTATCAAAATGAATACCCTGTAAGTTTCCAAAAACCTCTTTATAATATAGGTTTTTATCTTTCTCTTTTTGTGTTTGTATATGGTAATTATTCCCGTAGGAAATGCCTTTGCTTTGCTTTTTTATACTGGCGGTAAAAATATCTTCAGAAAGGCCAATATCACATAGGGTTTCTTCAAGATTTATGGCACACTCATAGTTTGGGGTTTTCACAATTTCTCCACCTTCCTCTTTTATGAGTAATACATGACGATTATCGGTAAAATCTCCCAAATAATTAAATGGTAAGGACTGGCTGGTACATTCCAGCCAAACATCATTTTCTGCGATTCCCGGCACATTTAAAATAACATGGTTTCCCTGCATTGAGGCAAACTCAGGATCAATATCTTTTTGTTCTTCCCCGGCATAAACCACTGCATAGTTTGATTGAATACCCTGTGAAGCCAGTAAAGCTTTCATATAATTGGTTAGGCCTTTACAATCTCCATACCCCAAACGATCTACTTCAGTCGCTAAAATTGGCTCCCAGCCACCAATACCCAATTGCACACTAATGTAGCGGGTTTTACCCTGCATATACTCATAAATGAGTTTAGCTTTCTCGTAATCGCTTTCAGCGTCTTTTACCAGTTCTGAAATCTCGGCTTTTGTAACCGCATTTAACGCATCCCTGCCTTTAATAAGGTTTTCGTACTGCCACTTCCCAAATTCTTTCCAGTTATTGGCAGTCCCCTCTACCCCCATCAAACTAAACCTGTCCAGAGCGACTTTTACTTTTGGGGTCATGTCTGAAATCTGGGGACTATACGGCTCATATTTATAGGCCGGAATATGACTTACTTTATAGGATAACTCGAATTGGGTATTATTCTTTTCGAGTTTAATACTATCTAAATTAGACTCCAGATAACGTAGTGGTATATGCTTTGGATTTTTTAACTGGTATGAACCGGATTCCATACTTACAAAGTAACCATCAACTGGCTGAAAAGGCTGAATAAAAACAGTGGTAGACATTTGCACTTCACTCTCATAAACCACCGTATAAGGATAACTCATAGGAGAATAATCCAGATAGCTCACTCTGTTATCTGAATATAAATTAGAAGAGCCTACCGCACTTTGATCTTTAAAATCGCGTTGTTTATACTTCTTAATCTCATTCCCCATTTTATCGTAAACGTAGGCAGACTGAGACTTTATCTTGGCATCACTATCATCGTAAAAGTCATAGGCATGGACATAACGATCGCCATATTTATTTAATACAGTAACTACTCGTTTTGTAGTAACCGTCATTTTATCTACATCCTCAACCTCAATTAAAATAGTCTCATCCCTGATAACCGCATTAGCATGTTCGGTAAGTTCTTTTTTTAAAATGATACTTTGGTAAGAATCCTGAGCATAACCAAGGATTCCACTTAGGAGCATAAAGCCTAATAAAAAAGATTTCATTGCAAAACTGATGATATTCGTTTTGCAATATATTAAAATTTTAAGAATTTTTAACTTTTATTTTTAGAATCCATTAAGATAGTTACTGGTCCGTCATTTAGCAGTGCTACCTTCATATCAGCACCAAATTTACCCGTTCCTACTTTTTTGCCCAGCTGTTTCTCAAAGCTTGCAATAAATTCCTCATATAACGGAATCGCCATATCCGGCTTTGCCGCTTTAATATAACTTGGGCGATTCCCCTTTTTAGTACTTGCATGTAAGGTAAACTGGCTTACAATGATGGCATCACCTTTTACATCTAAAAGCGAGTTATTCATCACCTCGTCTTCATCATTAAAGATACGCATATTCACAATCTTTCTACAAAGCCATTCTATATCTTCTGAAGTATCATCAGCTTCTATGCCTACTAATAACAAAAGGCCTAAACCAATTTCAGCATTTACCTTATTTTCTATGCTTACAGAAGCATTGGTTACCCGCTGCAAAACTACTCTCATTTCTTATAATTATCCATTCTATAAGGCTCGTCCTCGCCTTCGATGATTTGCAAATAACTTTTATAACGCGACCACGGAATTTCCCCTTCTTCTAACGCATCTTTTACCGCACATTTTGGTTCATTAAGATGCAGGCAATTATGAAATTTACAATCTTGTTTTAATTCAAAAAACTCAGGAAAATAATTACCTAATTCTTCTTTTTCGATATCTACCACTCCAAATCCTTTAATTCCCGGAGTATCTATAATTCTGGCATCAAAACTAAGGTCGAACATTTCAGCAAAAGTAGTGGTATGTTGACCTTGTTTATGTTGCTCAGAAATCTCGAGGGTTTTTAAGTTTAAAGAAGGCTCCAGCGCATTGATCAATGTAGATTTACCCGTACCACTATGCCCTGAAAACATAGAGGTTTTACCCAACATCATTTCTTTTACCTTATCTACATTTTTACCGCTTTTTGCGGAGATGCCTATGCATTCATATCCAATATCACGATATAGCTTAGCCAAAAATTTTATTTCTAAAAGCTCATCTTCGTTATATGTATCGATTTTATTAAAAAGAAGTACGGCTTTTACATGATAGGCCTCTGCCGTAACTAAAAATCGATCGATAAATGTGGTAAAAGTGGGAGGATTATTTAGCGTTACCATAAGAAAAACCTGATCGATATTGGCCGCGATAATATGCGTTTGTTTAGACAGGTTCACTGAACGCCGAATAATATAATTATCACGGTCTTTAATCTTTTTGATGACCCCTTGAGTTTGTCCTGAAATTTCTTCAAGATCAATCTCTACCTGATCGCCTACCGCAACAGGATTAGTACTTTTAATTCCTTTTATTCGGAATTTCCCTTTGATACGGCAATCATAGAATTCACCATTCTCTGCCTTTACCTGATACCAACTGCCCGTAGATTTATAAACCGTTCCTTTCATTAAATAAATTTGTTTATTAACAAATTTTTAAGATATATTAGCGCCATTCAAATTTTTAACAAATGAACAAAATTACATTTAAACTACTCCTTGCTCTTACTATTTTAGTAGGCGCAACCGTGGAAGCTCAAACTAATTTATTTGAACATCCCGATTTCGAAACTATTGCTAAAGATCATAAATCTATAGCAATCATCCCATTTTCAGCAAAGGTAAGTCTTCGTCCTAAACAAATGAAAGAAATTACAGCAGAACAATTAAAGGAAATGGAAATGCATGAAGGACAATCCATCCAAACGGCTATGTATTCCTGGTTTTTAAAAAGAAGGAAGCGAGGTAAACTTTTAATTGAAGTTCAAGACCCAAATACTACAAATGCTATTTTGAATAAAAATGAAATTGATTTAAGCGTTACCACACCTAAAGAACTTGCAACATTACTAAATGTAGATGCCGTGATTACAGGTAAATTTGAAACAGACAAACCAATGTCTGATGGTGCATCTCTAGCTTTAGGACTTCTTGTCTGCTTTTGGGGAACTACAAATTCAGCTACCGTAAACATGAGTATAAACAATGCAGAAGATGGCGTATTACTCTGGAATTACAATAAACGTGTAGCGGGAAGCTTAGGCAGCCCTAATGATCAGCTAATCAATAAATTAATGCGAAAAGCTTCAAGAAGACTTGCTTATACCAAATAAAACAAAATTAAAACCCAAAATGAAAGGCTGTTCAGATCACCTGAACGGCCTTTCTTTTATTTTGGAAAATCAAGAAATCATTTCAATGCTTAGCTGTCTAAAATTGCCTGCTGATGATTAATTGATTCCTGGTGAACTGCTTTAAATAATTTTAAAACAAACTCTTCACTTAGTCCGTGTTGCTCACCTTCAAGCACCATCTTACCAAGGATTTCATTCCAACGTTTGGTTTGAAGAATCGCTACGTTTTGTGACTTTTTCACGTGACCGATATCTTCAGAAATTTTCATACGCTTCGCTAAAAGCTCGATTAACTGATTATCGGCAATATCGATTTTAGCCCTAAGATTCTGTAATTTATTTTGGTATTCTTCACTTTCAGAAACCTCTTTTCTGATCTTAAGATCTTTCATGATCTGCACTAAAGTTGCCGGTGTAATTTGTTGTTTAGCATCACTCCATGCATTATCCGGATCCCAGTGAGTCTCTACCATTAATCCGTCAAAATTAAGATCTAAAGCAGTTTGACAAAGATCAAAAATAATATCACGACGTCCCGCTATGTGAGAAGGATCTAAAATTAAAGGAAGATCCGGGAATTTATTTTGTAACTCGATTGCAATTTGCCATTCGGGATTGTTACGGTATTTCGATTTTTCGTAGCTGGAGAATCCTCTGTGAATTACCCCTAGATTTTTGATATCTGCAGTATACATACGCTCAACCGCACCTAGCCACAAAGCTAAATCTGGGTTTACAGGATTTTTAATTAATACCGGCTTATCGGTTCCTTTTAGCGCATCTGCAATTTCCTGAATAATAAAAGGAGAAACCGTAGTTCTTGCGCCAATCCAAAGAATATCAACATCGTGTTTTAAAGCCAACTCAACGTGATGCGGATTTGCAACCTCGGTAGTTGTTAACATTCCGGTTTCTTCTTTGGCCTTTTGCAACCATTTTAAACCTAAAGCACCAACACCTTCAAAATTCCCCGGTCTTGTTCTTGGTTTCCAGATTCCGGCTCGTAAAACTGTCGCATCGGTATCTTTTAACTGATGAGCGATTTTTAGCACCTGCTCTTCGGTCTCTGCACTACATGGTCCTGCGATGACCAAGGGATGATCTAATCCGAATGCATCTAACCAGTTTCTTAATTCTTTCTTGTTTTCCATGATTAAAAATTTTAGCTAATTCCGTTTAAAATTGATTTTATATGATTTGTACGTTCCATTTCGTTGTACACTTCACCAAACTCATCGTTGGCGATTAAGTCTCTAAAAGCGGTTAAATTATGAATATATTCATTTAGCGTTTCCAGCACGTTTTCTTTATTCTGCTGAAAAATGGGCGACCACATCGCCGGCGAGCTTTTTGCCAGCCTTACTGTTGATGCAAAACCACTTCCCGCCAAATCAAAAATATCCCGCTCGTTCTTCTCTTTTTCAAGGACTGTTTTCCCTAACATAAACGAGCTAATATGTGATAAATGCGATACATATGCAATATGACGATCATGAGATTCTGGATCCATATACCGAATACGCATTCCTATTTTCCTGAAAATTTCCATACCTCGCTCCTGAAGTTTAAAAGCGGTCTTTTCTACTTCACATACGATATTGGTCTTTTCTTTATATAAATCTTTTATAGCTGCAGAGGGACCAGAAAACTCGGTTCCTGCAATAGGATGAGACGATAAATAATTTCTTCGTTTTGGATGATCTTTTACCGCTTCACACAATTTGAATTTTGTAGAACCGGCATCGATTACCAACGTATGGTCTCCGGCATTGTCTAAAGCTTCTTTTAGAACTTTAATACTAATATCTACAGGCACCGCTACAATTGCAACATCACTATCGGCCAGATCTTCCATCGTTCCGGCAGCATCGATAAAACCAATCTCTAGAGCTTCTTTTACATGTGCTTCACTCTTATCGATACCAAAAATGGTACTTTCAGGAAAGGATTCTTTTATTGCCAACGCAAACGAACCACCAATAAGTCCTACTCCAATTACACTTACTTTCATCCTTTAATTCGTTTAATGGCTTCATCTACATTTTTTTCGTCTGTGCAAAGCGAAAAACGAATATAGCCTTCCCCCATATCTCCAAAAATAAAACCGGGAGCGGTAAAAATACTATGGTCATGTAGCAGGTTATCCACAAACTCTTCAGAAGATTTTCCTTCCGGTACTTTACACCATATAAACATCCCAGCCTGTTCTTTTCCTGGCTTGCAACCCAAAGCTGCAGCTAATTCCAGAATTTTAGCTCTTCGGCTTTTATAAATCGCATTCATAGCATCAAACCAGTTTTTGTCCAATTCCAATGCTGCAGTAGCACCAGCCTGCACTGGATAAAACATCCCACTATCCATATTGGTTTTTACCTTTAATACAGTGTCGATATTTTTAGCGCTTCCATTTAACATTCCTACACGCCAACCCGCCATATTAAAGCTCTTGCTTAAACTATTCAGCTCTAATGCTACTTCTTTAGCGCCTGCAATTTTTAAAATACTTTTAGGATGTTCGTTTAGAATAAAGCTATACGGATTATCATTAACGATAAGAATCTGATGTTTTTTACCAAAGGCTACCAATTGCTCAAAAACCTCCTCTGTAGCTGAGGCTCCGGTTGGCATATGAGGATAATTAACCCACATAATTTTCACCTTACTTAAATCCTTCTGTTCTAACTCCTCGAAGTTCGGCAACCAATTCCCTTCCTCATTCAGATTATAAAAAATCGCCTTTGCACCAACCAATTTTGAAACCGACGTATAGGTTGGATAGCCTGGGTTAGGGATCAGCACCTCATCGCCTTCATTTAAATAAGCCATAGAAATATGCAAAATACCTTCTTTACTTCCCATTAACGGAATAATCTCGGTTTCGGGATCTAAGGATACCTGATAATACTTTTGATAGAAACCGGCGACCGCATTCCTAAATTCGGCAGTACCTTTATACGGCTGATATTGATGTGCACCATTTTGAGTTAACCCCTTATTTAAGGCAGCAATCACCTGTTTTGGTGGTGGTAAATCCGGACTACCAATTCCTAAATTGATAATGGGCTTACCTGCGGCCTGTAAGGCACGAACTTCTCTTAACTTTGAAGAGAAATAGTACTCTTTTACATGTTCTAACCTATTGGCTGGTATCATTATTAAACGTTGTTTTTATATGTTCCAAAAATTCTTAATTGCTCGGTCATCATTCTTAACACTTCCATAGCTTTAGAAAACCTTTCGTAATCATCGAATGTTACATCGATAAAAAAACTGTACTTCCAGGGAGTTTCAATAATTGGCATACTTTGGATCTTCGTCATGTTCAGCTCAAAATCTCTCATGATGTTCAATACAGAAACCAAACTACCGGTGCGACTTTCTAATTCAAACTTCAATGAAGCTTTATCAATCTTCTCTCCGTTAGGCTCTTTCTTCGTTTTACTGATGATTAAAAACCGGGTGGCATTACTCTTTTTTGTATGAATATCTGCAGCCAAAATATCCAAGCCAAAAATAGCAGCCGCTGCCGTACTGGCTACCGCAGCCACGTGCTTAGATTGCTTTTCTGAGATTCTTCTGGCAACCTCTGCAGTATCGGCATCTTCAATAAGTTTTATATAAGGATATCTTTTAAAAAACTCTTTACACTGCAGTAAAGCCATTGGGTGAGAGTATACTTTCTTAATCTGGTCGATTTTCTGTCCTTTAAGCGCCATCATATTCATGGCGATTGGGATATAATGCTCTCCTATTACATGTAGATTATTTTCATCGATCAATGCGTAATTGGGAAGGATAGAGCCGGCTATAGAATTTTCTATCGCCATTACGGCTTCCTGGGTTTCATCATTTACCAAACGTTGTACCAGTTCCTGAAAAGACATGCACTCTTTTACCTGTACATCTTCCCCGTAATATTGCTGGGCGACCAAATGATGAAAGGACCCCTGGATCCCCTGTATTCCTATAACTTTTTTCATTCCAAAATTGACGTAAAAAAAAAGTCCCGATTTTTAGATCGAGACTTTTATATAATATTGTTTGCTTAATTACATACCATTCCCGATCTCTAATCCTTAAAAAAGAAATAAAAATAAAAGAATGCGTTCCAAGTAATTAAGTTGTTCATCTGTTCGTTATTACGCCGACTAAAGTATAATTATATTTTAATATGAAGAAAGCATTTTTTAATATTTTTTATAATAAATGTACTTTTTACGAATCTTTTGATATTTCAGTAATTTCAGAAGAAAGTTTGCAGTAAAGCTATTTTGAGAAAGTCTGTTTTTGGATAATTAATAACGCTAATCGCTTTTTATAGCATATAAAAACTAAAAAAAGAGAGTTTTAGAGCTAAAAAATCAAAAATTATATTCGTTATATAGGATTCAAATTCCAATATCACGCTTCTAAGAGATACATTTAGATTTTTTTTCTTATTACTAGCCGCCTCAAGAGCTATTAAGTTCGGAACATACCCCCTAAGATCACCTCTATAAAATATAAAATCATGCTGAGCTCAACACCTTATTTATAATCACTTTAGTCTACACAAGCTTTAGCATCTTTAATAAGTCTGATAAACAAATTATTTATTTAATCTATTTACTTCTTTCCTTTATGTATAAACAATCTCCCGGAAAGTCTCTACTATTCTTAATGCTTTTACCATATCCTCATTAGCTTAGGAAATATAGAAAACCTTAAATCCAGATTACACATTACATTATTGCAAAAACAGAATATGCTGTACCTTTGCCATAAATAAAAACTCATGAAATTAGAAAATATACCACAGATACATCATGCCAATTCTGATAATTTTTTTCTTTTAGCAGGCCCATGTGCTATTGAAGGTGAAGAAATGGCTTTAAGGATTGCAGAAAAAGTTGTTGAAATTACCGATAAACTAAAAATCCCTTATGTCTTTAAAGGAAGTTTTAAAAAAGCAAACCGATCAAGGATCGATAGCTTTACGGGAATTGGCGATGAAAAGGCTTTAAAAATACTTAGAAAAGTTTCCGAAACTTTTAAAGTACCTACGATTACCGATATTCATGAAATTAACGATGCCAAACTAGCAGCAGAATATGTAGATATCCTACAAATACCTGCATTTTTGGTTCGGCAAACAGATCTTGTAGTTGCAGCCGCTGAAACCGGGAAAACAGTGAACCTTAAAAAAGGACAGTTTATGAGTCCCGAATCTATGAAACACGCGGTAACGAAGGTAACAGATTGTGATAACGAGCAGGTGATGGTTACCGATCGCGGGACCATGTTTGGGTATAAAGACATGATTGTTGATTTTAGAGGAATTCCCACTATGCGCGAATTTGCGCCTACCGTTTTAGATGTCACCCATAGCTTACAACAGCCCAATCAAAGCAGTGGTGTAACCGGTGGCAGACCCGATATGATAGAAACCATCGCCAGAGCCGGAGTGGTAAATAATGTAGATGGATTATTTATCGAAACTCATTTTGATCCTGCTAATGCTAAAAGTGATGGCACCAATATGCTCGATCTAAAATATTTAGAACAATTAATGACCAATCTTGTGGCCATCCGCCAAACTATAAATTCCTTTTAATAAGCTTTATAAAATTACTATAAGCTCCTAAATATAAATTTTCCATTTAGGAGCTTTAGGTTTTGATAATCCCGACGCTATTTTTTTAGATTTATTCATTTTAAAAGAATAATTTTATTCAAAATTCATAAAAAATGTTAAATCAATAATCTATATTAAAACATCAACTCATTTTAACTATTTTCATATATAATAACCACTATCTTTTCAATAAAGAGGATAAAAAAACATCAATCAGAATATGAAGAAAATACTATTACCCACATTAGCTGTAGTTAGCGCATTAATTTCGTGCGAAAGCGAACCCGAGGATAAGGGAAAAGATATAGGCGCTTTACATATAAGCAAAGAATTTCCAAAACCAGGTGATGAAATCAAAATTACTTATGCTTCAGAAGATAGTATCCCTTCCAGTGAAGATGAAAAAGTAAAAGGAATAATAAACTTCATTACAGATACTGGTGTGTATCCCGAAGATATTGAACTCAAGGATTCGGCTACGATGTACATGTCCAATATCAAAATTCCGGATTCTGTAAAGGCGATTTCTTTTCAGTTTAAACAATACAATATAGATGAGAATAACGATAAAGAAGGTTATGTGCTTCCGCTTTACGATGAAGAAGGCAATGCACTAACAGGAAGTGCTGCACAAATTGCAAATCTTTATAGCCAGGGAGATCGTTATGGAAATATAGAAATCCCTAAAGATTCCATCATTTCTAAATTTGAGGCTGACTTTAAAAAAGATGCTTCTTTAGAGGGAAAATGGGCTGGAAATTATATTAACCTTATAAAATCTGATAAGGAAAAGGCCACTGCTTTTGTCGAAAAACAAATGGCAACTGCTTTTGCCAATGATTCTTTAAACGAAGAGGATTATATGCGTTTGTATCGCATGAATGCCATGATTGAAAATAAAAAAGTTGCTGACTCTTTAAGAAATTTGATCCCGGAAAAGTTTCCGCAAGGATCTTTAGCAACTTCCAGTTATTATCAAAAAGTTTACGAGGCTAAAGGTTCTGCCGAAAAAGAAAAAGTTTTTCAGGATTACGAAGACAAGATTGGCAAGGAGAACATGTACAGGAATTACATGCTTTCCATGTTAGCCAGCGATTTTGCTGCAGATGGCGATATAGAGAAAGCAAAGGAATATGCTTCAAAAATTTCTGAGAAAGGAAGAGAAGCTTCGGCATATAATAGCATTGCCTGGAAATTAGCTGAAGAAGGCAAGGATCTTGGAAAAGCACAGGAGATTTCTAAAAAATCCCTTGATCTTATTGAAAATATAGACCCTAAAGAAGATAAGCCAAAAACTCAAACTGCTTCACAATATAAAAGCAACTTAGACTACATGAAAGTAATGTATGAGGATACTTATGCAACGATCATGTATAAGCAAGGCGACCTTAAAGAAGCAATAAAATATCAGGAAATGGCAGCAAACTCCAAAACTGCCGATGCCGAGATTACTGAAAAGTATATCCAATATTTAGTGGAAGATAAGCAATACGAGACTGCAAAAGAAAAAGCTGCCAGTTTTATAGCCAAAAATAAAGGTTCTGAAAAGTTAAACGAATATTACAAAGAAGCTTACACCGCTGTTGGTGATACTGCCGGATTTGAAAAAGAATTGGCCATGCTTGAGGAAAAAGGTCACCAAAAAGCAAAAAGCGATATCAAAAAAATGATGATCGATGAGGATGCCAGCCAGTTTACCCTAAAAGATCTTGAAGGCAAAGAGATTAGCCTAGAAGAATTAAAAGGAAAAACCGTTATTCTTGATTTTTGGGCTACCTGGTGTGGCCCCTGTAAAATGTCATTCCCGGGAATGCAAAAAGCGGTGGTAGCCCATAAAGACAATCCAAATGTAGAATTCTTATTTATCGATACCTGGGAAAGCCAGACCCCTGATGTACGCATGAAAGAAGTAAGCGAATTTATCGATGCTAATGATTATGATTTTCATGTGTTAATGGATGAAAAAGTAGGAGATAGTAATGCTTTTAAAGTTGTAGAAGACTATGGCGTTTCAGGAATCCCAACAAAGTTTGTATTAGGACCTGATGGCCGAATTAAATTTAAATCTGTAGGTTGGAACGGTAACACCGATAAATTAGCAGAGGAACTTGCGATTATGATTCAGCTTACACAATCCTAAACTCAACTAATCTTTAGTCTAATTCTGTTTTTGTTTATAATTTTTATTTAAGCCTTCTATCTAGATAGAAGGCTTTTTTCTTTTTAAATGTTTAATTAATTATTAAAATTTTAGCATTTTAAGCAAATTGATAATTATTCATAGTACCTTAAAAAAAAGTATCTTATGAATAAACCATTACTTAAAAATCACTTTTTACTATTTCTTGTTTTCGGCAGCCTACTGCCATATCCTAACTTTGCTCAGGAAAAAAACGAAGATGAACCCAAACCAAAATTAACTATTGGGGGAGCTTTGCGTTTTAATTATAATCTTTCTTCCTGGAAACCAGAAATGCAGGAAAGAGGTGGTGATTTTGGTTTTGATGTTTTTAGACTTGCGGTAAATGGTGCTTATAAAAACTTATATATCAATGCTGAATATCGGCTATATTCAGAAGCTTTTGGGGGCGGTTTTTTAAAACAGGGATGGCTAGGTTATAAATTAGATGACAAGCGTGAAATACAAATGGGACTGGTACAGGTTCCCTTTGGTATAGAACGCTACAATTCTCATAACTGGTTTCTGAACCTCCCTTATTATGTTGGTTTAGAAGACGACTATGATATGGGAATTCGATATTCATATATGGGCGATATATTTGAATATCATGCCGGATTCTTTAAAAATGCTGAAGAACTCACTTTTGGCAATAATTCTCCTGCCTCCCCACACCGGTACTCCTATGATGTTGTTGGTAATAACAAGGAGGTAAATCAAATCAACGGAAAAATTTTATATAAACCTCGTCTAGATAATATGCATAAAATTGGGCTCTCTGCTGCCTATGGAGGGCTTTACAATATCGAAACCACACAAACCGGCGATCATTATGCACTGGCCGTTCATTATGAATATAAATCTGATGACTGGTTTATAAAAGCACAAGCGACGAAAGCAGAATTTAATCCAGAGAATGCTGCAGGCAACACTCGAAATATCATCCAGATGGGAGCCTACGGAACTCCATACGAGGTTGCCTCAAATTTTGAAATCTATAATTTTGGAATTTCCCACTTGTTCTATATTAACAGGGATTTTGTAGAGAAAATAGAAATCTATAATGATTTTGGTTATATGCATAAGCGTATTGATGATTTTGGAGACTCCTATATGAATGTTTTAGGCGTTTTAATTAATTCAGGGCCCGTTAGTACCTATATTGATTATGCTGCCGGATATAATCATTCCTGGCTGGGCGGAGATTTTGATAATGAATTTTCTACAGGGGATCCCAACGCAAAATGGGAAGCAAGATTTAATATTAATATTGGATATTATTTTTAAACCTGCATTAAAATCCACATGTAGAATGATTAATTTAAACGAGATTATTTAAATTACTCCTAAAGATGAATTAAGACTTTATTAATTTTTAGGATTTGGAGATAGATTTTTATTGTTTCGCGATCCTCATTAAAATTACTGAATGAAAAAAACTTTACTAGTTCGATCTTACAAATTAATTTTAAGTACTGCTCTTCTATTTTTCGTCTTTCCAGTTTTGGCACAAGATGCAGAAAATGAAGAAAAACCCAAACTAAAATTAGGCGGTGCATTACGTTTTAATTACAATTTATCCAGTTGGAAAGATGGCCAAAAAGATCGTGGCGGTGATTTTGGCTATGATATGTTTAGGGTTAATGCAGAAGGCTCTTATAAAAACATCTTTTTAAATGTAGAATATCGATTATATTCTGAAGCCTTTGGAGGTGGTTTTCTAAAGCAGGGATGGATGGGTTATAAAATTAATAAAGAAGACCAGATACAGGTTGGATTAACTCAGGTTCCATTTGGACTTCAGCAATACAACTCCCACAATTGGTTCTTCAACCTCACCTATTATGTTGGCCTGGAAGACGATCATGATATGGGAATAAAATACATCCACGATTCAGATAGAATTCAATATCAACTGGCTTTCTTTAAAAATGCCGAAGAATTACAATTTGGTAGCACTACAGAAACCGATCCTTCAAGATATTCTTACGATATTACCGGGCGCAATAAAGAAATTAATCAGTTTAACGGAAAGTTTATTTACAAACTGGGTAAAGATAGACAACATCAATTAGGAACATCTGTGCAATACGGTGGTATTTATAATCTGGATACAAAAGAAACGGGCAACCACCACGGTTTTGCCCTGCATTATGAATATTTGGGTGAAAAATGGAACGTAAAAGCTCAGGGAATGATCATAGATCATAATCTTAAAACTCCCGATACCATTAGTGATAAGGTACTTCAATTTGGAGCCTATGGCGCTAATTACGGCGTTGCGGCCAAATTTAATATGTATTCATTAGCGGTTAGCCGAAGCATTCCTGTTGAAATAGGCCCTATATCAAATTTGGAATTCTATAATGATTTTGGTTTTATGGATAAAGCCGAAAAAGATTTTGAAGATTCTTATATGAATGTTACCGGTGTGTTGATCACTGCCGGAAATGTGTACACCTACATCGACTACGCGGCCGGATATAATCACTCCTGGCTTGGTGGTAATTTTGTAGACGATTTCTCGGTGGGAAACCCAGATGCAAAATGGGAAGCCCGCTTTAATATAAACATAGGATATTATTTTTAAACAACTAAAAAATTAGTATGGCAGAAAAAGTTACCAGAAGCGACGAGAAAAAATCTATTTTTGGATTAGAGGTTAACGGCCCGGTATTTTTCTCTTCGTCCATTATCATTATCGCAAGTATTATTTTAACGCTGATTTACGAGAAACAATCAGAAAAAGTATTTGAAAACGTACAGAACTATATTGCCAATAACGGGGGGTGGTTTTTTGTATTGGTCGTAAATATTTTTCTAGGATTTATGATCTATTTAGCGTTTAGTAAATTCGGGGAACTAAGAATTGGCGGACAGAACGCAAAACCAGAATTTAAAACAGCCTCCTGGTTTGCTATGCTATTTAGCGCAGGGATGGGAATTGGTTTATTATTTTGGAGTATTGCTGAACCTATAAACCATTTTAATTCTCCACCGATGGCTGAAGGTGGCACGGTTGAAGCTGCACGTGAAGCGATGAGTTTTACTTTTCTCCACTGGGGTTTTCATGCCTGGGGTATTTACGCTTTGGTTGGTCTCTCTTTAGCATACTTTACCTATACTCGTGGTTTACCACTTACCATTCGATCTGTTTTTTACCCATTTCTGGGCGATAAAATCCATGGTTGGATTGGAAATTTAATCGACATATTCGCCGTTTTAGCGACCCTTTTTGGATTGGCCACTTCTCTTGGTTTTGGGGTGCAACAAATTGCTGCGGGAATAGAACACGTTTTTGGGATCACTAATAATATCACTACGCAAATTATAATTATTGCAGGAATTACGGCTATAGCCACTTTATCTGTAGTTTTAGGCGTTGATAAAGGAGTTAGAATCCTAAGTGAATGGAATATGAGAATCGCCGTTGTACTATTATTAATGGTTTTAGTACTAGGTCCTACTATTTTTATCTTTCAGTCTTTTGTAGAAAACACCGGAAATTATTTTTCTGATTTCTTAAGCATTTCTACATGGACAGAAAGTTTCACGGGTACAAAATGGCAAAACGACTGGACTGTATTTTACTGGGGATGGTGGATTGCATGGTCTCCTTTTGTAGGAACCTTTATCGCTCGTGTTTCTAAAGGTAGAACTATTAGAGAATTTGTTTTAGGAGTCCTTATCGTTCCTTCATTAATCACGTTTTTTTGGATCTCTGCTTTTGGTAGTGCTTCCATACAGCAGGTTTTAGCCGGCGACAATACCATTGTAGAAGCAGTGAACGACGATGTGGCAACAGCTCTCTTTGTATTTTTGGAACAATTTCCATTAGCTACCGCTCTTAATGTGGTAGGAGTTATTCTTATTGCAGGATTTTTTGTTACCTCTTCTGATTCTGGTTCTTTGGTAGTCGATAGTTTAACCTCAGGAGGAAAAATTGATGCTCCTGTGGGCCAACGTATTTTTTGGGCCGTGGCCGAGGGTACCATCGCAGCCGTATTATTAGTGGGTGGCGGTTTACAGGCGCTGCAAACTGCATCGATCGTTACAGGTCTCCCCTTTGCTTTTATTTTACTGGTAATGTGCTATTCGCTCTATCAGGGTCTCAAAGAAGACATGCGCAAACTCAATAAGAAGAAAGAACAGAAACAAAAAGAAAATTACGAGGAGGTCGTGAAAGAAATAGTAAAGAAAAGAAACCTGAAAAAAGCAGATTAAAATGATTAATATTAACACCATACTTGTAGGATTAGATCTTTCTCCTATGGACGATCATCTTATCAAACACGCATCTTTTTTAGCAAAAAAATTAGATATTAAAAAGGTATATTTTACGCACAATGTAAAAAAATATGCAATTTCAGAATTATTTCAGGAGCAATTAAAGGATCTGGATTTAGAACAGATTATCGGGGATGAACTTTCTGAAAAAATTACGAATAGTTTTGATGCCGAAGTGGAATGGGACACACTGATTGCTGAAGACCCTTATACAGAATCGATTTTTAATCATATCGTAAACAAATATTATATCGATATGATTCTTGTGGGGAACAAAATTGATTATGAGGGTGCGGGCGTACTTACGGATAAATTACTTAGAATGGTAAAATGTCCGCTTTTAATTATCCCTGAAACCAGCACGCCAAAATTGGATACTATTTGGGCAGGTACCGATTTTTCCAGAAGTTGTATGAAAATTTATAATAGTATCGATTATATTCAGGAGAAAATAAACGCCACTATTGTTGCAGCTCACGTTTATCAAATCCCAGCGCAATTTTCGCCATATGTTTCTGCTGATACCATGAAAACGAAACTAAAAAAACATAGCCAAGAACGTTTAGAAAAATTCATAAACCGCCTGCATAAGCCATACGCTATCAAAGAAGAAGTTTTAGACAGTAAAGAGTCTACGATTGCCGAAAAACTTATCGAATGCTCGCAGAATAATAATGCTGATCTTTTAATGGTAGCCGATAAAGGAAGTAATAATATATCTTCTTTGATGTTGGGAAGTGTTACCGATGAGCTTTCGACCGCTAACGCCAAAATCCCAATTTGGGTAGTAAAATAAGCTTTTAAAAAAATGCTTTAAATTATGCAATCTGAACTTTAGCGATTTAATTTCTAACTAAAGAATAAAAATCTAAAATTCAGTTGCATAATTTATTTTTATACATTTACTTTGTTTTTCAAAGTACTTTAAAATGAATAAAGATTATTCGCAGGATTTATCTGAAATTAGGAATTTAATGAACCGCTCTTCGCGGTTTCTTTCTCTTAGCGGGACCTCTGGAATCATGGCCGGGATTTACGCCATTACAGGCGCAGGTATTGCCAAAATATTCTTCTTCCCAACCTTTCCTACTCAGCTGGACTATCAAAATACAGGATATGCTCATTCGCAAGTTCTTCCGATTGTAATTGATTTATTGTTGGTCCTGTTGTTAAGTGTAGTCACAGCCTATGTACTTTCGGTCAAAGAAGCGAAGAAAAATGATGAAAAAATATGGGACGAAACAGCCAAACGACTTGTCTTTCATTTTTTGGTTCCATTGCTCACCGGTGGTGCCTATATTCTTTTAAAACTAAACCAGGGTGATTTCGCTTCGGCTGCCGCATTGATGTTAATTTTTTACGGACTCGCTTTACTCAATGCTTCAAAATATACGATTGGCACCATTAAATACTTAGGAATTTCAGAGATTTTGATCGGTTTAATTTGTGCTTGTTTTCCCGGCTATGGTTTTTGGTTTTGGACCATAGGATTCGGACTTTTGCATATTATTTACGGAAGTTTAATGATTATTCAGCAAAAATAATTTCCGAAGAAAATATCCATAGTGAGTATCATAGAAAACATAAACAAACTCTTTGACCATCGCATTCGATTGGGAATCATGTCGGTTTTAATGGTGAACGAAAAAGTAAGTTTTAATCAGCTAAAAGAACTTTTGGAAGTTACCGATGGTAATTTGGCCAGCCATATCAAAGCGCTTGAAAAAGCCGATTATATTGAAGTGCAAAAATCCTTTGTAGATCGCAAACCAAACACCAAATATAAAGCGACCAAGCTTGGGAAATTAGCATTTAAAAAGCATATCGACGCGTTGGAAAATATTATAAAGTCCAAAAATGAATTAAACTAAATTTTTTTATTAATCTACTTTGAAATTCAAAGTGAAAAATCACGTGTTATGACTTTAGAACATCCTATGAAATTAAACTATCGCCTGGCAGGTAAGCGAGCACTCACCGGAGCCGGAATTGCGCTCTTATTATTAGCCGGAATTTTATTAAAAGTTGGCGAAATTGAGAGTTGGGTATATATTCCCATCCTTACTATATCTATCGGTGGCGCGTGCAGTGGTTTATTATATTACTTAGTTCGTGACTTCTTCTTTAAAGATTATAAATACCCAAAATTGGTTAGTATTTTCTGCGGATTTTGCTTCCTTATAATTTTTTGGTTAAGCTTAGTTTTTGCATTAGCGCAGGTAGGACTTTGGGATTAGTTATGAACAAGACATATTTTACAAAAAAAGACTCGATTGTTCGGCAAATTTGGGGCAAAGCAGATACCATCCTGTTTATTTTTGCCGGTGCTGCTGCCGAGTTTGCATTAAATAAAGCAGTAGACTGGTTGTACTACACCGGCAGGCTTCCAAAAGATCCTTTAGGTCGCCTCTTCTCTACTGTGAATTACGCCAAAGTGATTGTTTTTGCTGAAGAAAAAGCAGCTTTCCAGGCGATAGATCAAATGAATAAAATTCATGCTAAAATTGAGAAAAATCGAGGTTATAAAATACCGGAATGGGCGTATCGTGATGTACTTTTTATGTTAATCGATTATTCCATAAGAGCTTTTGAAGCTTTAGAACGAAAACTGACACTGAAGGAAAAAGAAGAAGTACTTAGCGTATTTCTAAAAGTTGGCCACAGAATGAAAATCGAGGGATTACCAAAGGATTTTAAAGGCTGGAAACAACAGCGCAAAATTCAGCTTCAGGAAAATTTTGAATATAGCGAATTCACAAAAGATCTCTTTCTTCAGTATAAAAAACATTTAGGTGTTGCCCGTTATCGATTATTGCTGGAAGCACAAATTTTAATGGCGCCAAAACGGGTCAAAGAATTACTGAATTTCCGGGAACATTCTGTTCTTATCACTGTAATTCCGCTATACCGACTAAGCGGATCATTTAAAATCGATTACATCCTGAAAGAAATTATTCTGCCTAAAGACTATAAAAACGACATCAAAGCTTTAGATCATTAGGTCATTCATTAATCAAAAAAATTTAATAAAAAACTTTGAATTTCAAAGTACTTTAAAAATATCATTATGCGAAAGCGATTAATTCACTGGCTTTTTGACCAGACGCAGAAAATATACACGCGATGGCTAAAACGCGGTCATATTCCGTGGAATATTAATACTGCCGATTTGCTAAGTTATCCTAAAGAGAGTTTTGGTTATCATCTTGGCCAATTTCTAAATAAAAACAATTTTGAACTGATTGCAAAAGTAGAACGCCATGATGCTTATCACACTCTTTGCGGTTACGGTACTTCTGTTGAAGACGAAATAGCCCTGCAATATTTATGCTTAGGAAACGGAAAGCGAAGTCCCTATATGTTTGGCGCCATCATTTTAGGAACTTTTATTTTGCCCGATTACTTTAGATACTATTACCGATCTTTTAAGATTGGGCGAAATGCGAATACGTTTCATCATTTTGATTTTAAAGAAGTACTTCCGCTAAACTTTGAGGATTTCAGGCAGGCAATATTTAGGCGAGATTATATAAATTCAGCTACCATTTTATCTATTCCGAAGAAATGAAAATAATCGCTAAATTCGAACAATTTCATCTACAGGCAAGACAAAACATATGGATTGGATATTTTGCTATTTTTTGCCGAATTGCATTAGCAGCCGGTTTTTTACCCTCGGGTTTTGTAAAAATTAACGGCGAACGATTTACGGCTTTAGCCAATAATCACCCAATGGGACATTATTTAGAAGCACTTTTTTATACGGGTTATTACTATACTTTTATTGGTGTGATGCAAATGCTGGCGGCGATTTTGCTTTTAATTCCGCGTACCGCAATGCTAGGCGCTTTGATCTATTTCCCCATTATTGTGAATATCACGGTGCTTTCTTTGGCCGTTCGTTTTGATGGCTCGCTATTTACCGCACCACTTATGCTTACGGCTGTGATTTTTTTGCTGGGTTGGGATTATCATAAACTAAAATATCTGCTTCCGCTAAAGCAGAATAATACTGCAATTTTACTTCCGCAGCAATCCAAAAACAACAAATTTCCTTTCGTATTTTTTGGTAGCGTATTCATCTATATGATCAGTTTTGTACTTTTTATCACTAATATTTACAGTATTATGCCACGGAATACTTTAGCTGAATGTGCGCGGCAATGTGATAAAACAAAGCATCCCGAAGCTTGTATTAGTTTTTGCGAATGCATTCATAAAAAAGGGAATTCGCTACAAGAGTGTTTAAAGACGTATAAGAAGGATGGATTATAAAAGCTTTTAATTTCAGTTCTTAATCCAAAACTATGGTAAGGCCAGGGGTGTTATAAAAACCAATACCAAGAAGCTAAAATATGGTGATTTACGAAGAAGGTACGCCAAGCTAATTATAGCCTGGCGTAATTTTTTGATTTTACCATCAAAATCCTTTTGCGGATCGTTATTCTAATTCAACCATTACGGGTAAATGGTCTGATGGATATTTTAAATCTTTAGAGTCACTCAATACAGCATACTTTTTTACCTGGAATCCATTTTTAGATAAGAATACATAATCAATTCTTCGGGTAACAGGCTCAGAAAAATTAAATCCGTTATAAGTCCCCTCAGGACCAAAAACAAGATCAGCAGCACCTTTAGTATCGATCATCTGTTCACTTAAATACTGGATACTCTTAGTATCTGGCATTAAATTAAAATCTCCGCTTAAAACCACCGGGTAATCTTGTGTATTCAATTCGGTTATCTTTTCAAAGATCAGTTTAGCACTTTCTTGTCTGGCTTTTACACCCACGTGATCAAAATGTGTATTAAAATACCAGAATTTTTCACCTGTTTTTTTATTCTCAAAGAGGCCGTATGTACATATTCGTGGTAGCGCAGCGTCCCAGCCTTTTTTAATTTTGGTGGGAGTTTCATTTAGCCAAAAGGTATTATTTTCCAGCACTTTAAATTTTTCTGAATTATAGAAAATCGCACTGTATTCTCCCTTTTTCATACCATCATCACGACCAACCCCAATATGTTTGTAATTTGGCATATGCTCACTAAAATAATCGATTTGAACCTGTAGCGCTTCCTGAACACCAAAAATATCAGGTTCGTAGAACTTAATCTGACTGGTTATCCAGTTCTTTCGATAAGACCAGCTGTTTTCACCATCATTTTCATTAGCATATTTAATATTGTAGGTCATTAGTTTTACCTGCGAAAACATGCTGGTTAAGCATAAAAGAAGTGTTAGGGTACTTAAGATTTTTTTCATTGTTTAGGTTTAAATTCAAATATCAGAATTACTATTTAGTAATGCAATTAGGTGTTTTATTCCTGCCGCAAGTTAAGGTCTACGAAC
>Ga0208014_1000228_pt1 | contig 30693 bp, 28 predicted proteins | sample 25_taG_FD_184099 | JGI IMG/M metagenome (GOLD analysis project Ga0208014, IMG submission 184099) | Marine viral communities from Cariaco Basin, Caribbean Sea - 25_WHOI_OMZ (SPAdes) (version 2) | ecosystem: Environmental > Aquatic > Marine > Oceanic | place: Caribbean Sea: Cariaco Basin...
CTTAGCATTATTTGCATTTAGCATCAATTATCAGCAATAAACCTAAATACTTAGAATAGGTCGCCCGTGCTTACATCTCCACCTAAATCAAAGATTATAGGTGGAGAATTACGCACGATAAGTTAAATTATTGCCTAACTAATTGCTTAAACAATTGGTTTTGACCTATGATGGGGCTGAGTTTTTGAAAGCTCAGCCCTTTTTAATGGCCCCTAATATTTTTAATGGCTAGTAATAGTTATCAATGGCTGAGTTATATTATGACCAACTGGGAATAAATATGATAAAACCTATCAGACTTTCTGATAATGGTATCACTCTTGAAGCTTTAACGATGGCTCATGCTCCTGATTTATCTGAAGCCTGTAAAGATGGCACGCTATGGGAAACAGTTTATACCTTTGTTCCTAATCCACAGAAAATGGCTGAGTATATTAACAAAGCCAACGAAACAGCTGACAGAATGGCATTTGCTGTGATTGATGAGATGACCGGTAAAGCGATTGGCTCTACCAGTTTTTATAATATTATGCCAGAAGTGAAACGGTTAGAAATTGGCTATACTTGGTATGCCAAGTCGTACTGGCGTAGCCGAGTCAATACTACCTGTAAGCTGATGCTGATGATTCATGCCTTTGAGACATTAAAGTATCAAACCATAGGTCTGCGTACAGATATTATAAATAGTCAGTCGCAACGGGCAATCGAGCGCTTAGGGTTGAAAAGAGATGGCGTTATTCGGGGTGATAGAATCCGTCAAGATGGCACGATTACCGATTCCGTTGTTTATAGTATGACGGTCAATGAGTGGCCAGATGCAAAAAACAATCTTAGCAATAAGTTGAAACGTCATGAGCAAAAATAAAAGTAACTCTATTCCTCAAGGTATCTACCGTCATTACAAAGGCAATTTATACCAAGTCTTGCACACCGCGCATCATTCAGAGACCGAGGAAGCGCTAGTAGTCTATCGCTGTTTGTATGGAGAATATGGCGTTTGGGTACGTCCGCTTGAGATGTTTACCGAAACCGTAGTAGTTGAAGGTCAATCCGTGCCTCGCTTTGAGTTAATCAAAGAGCTCACAGACTAGACGAATGACAGATTATAAAAAAGACAGCTTTCGAGCTGTCTTTTTTTGGTTATTTTTAGTCTATATTTTTTGAGCTGCATTTTTTTGAAATGTGGTTGTAGACCTAGGCTTTTTTGGCTTTGGCTTTTTCACGATTAAATTTGACGGTCATCATAATAGGCGCTAGCACACTGAGCCAAATGCCATAAGTGATAGGCAGACCTAAGACCACAGCATAAAAGCTTCCGCCTAAAATAGCCAAAGCAACCACTAATGTCAGGATATTATGATGCGAGTTGCGGCAAATAAAGCGGCGTAATAGCCATAGCGTTACTAAAAATGCAGCCAGCTGTATCATAACCATGCCCATCGCATACGGCATAGTTACCTGAGTACTCGAAGCCGATGGATCAACCGCGTAGTCCATGGCATCAGCGACTAAGTTTAGCGCACTGCCAATGCCTGCCAGCGACGCAAAAATGAAAAAATGCCCATATCCAAATGAGATTAAGTCATGCCGACGACGCTCTTCTCGTAAGATGCTGTCGAAGGGCACGCTAAAGTACAGCCACCATATGGCAAAGAGTAGAGCAACCAAGCCTGACCCTGTCAATAAAATATCGCTAGCACTGTAAGCCGGATCTGCCAGTAAATAACGAATAGTGCCACTCACACCTAATATACCTTCACCCAAAACAATAATCGTTAATAACCCATAGCGCTCGGCCAAATGTACGGGATGCCAATTATTGAACTGTTCGGCACGGGCCCATATTGGCATCAATAACTCAGCGATGATAAATAAAAAAAGTGCAGGGGTCTGCAATGAGGACGGTAGAAAAAGCCAGCTGATCCACATGGCTTGTAAAGTCAGTAGGCCGAGCATACTATGTTTGGCAACTTGTCTATGATCAGGAACATGTTTGTAAACACGGTACCACTGACTACAGCTGGCAAGTCGCATGATGGCATAGCCGGCGACGCCAATCCATATTAGACCTTGTTCAAAAAACTGACTGATATTGGCTGCGATTAATAAGAGCCAAACATTTGCAATAAGGTAGACAGGCGATAAGGTAAGTCGTCTGGATCATAGTCTGAGCCAAACCAGGTAAAGCTGGTCCAGGCATTCCATAAGATGAAAAACGCCAAGGTAAAGGTCACGAATCCGGTTAGGTCATGTTCGCTCAGACGATGATAAAATCCTTCAGCCGCTGCTGAGACCGCAATAACGTAAACCAAATCGAATAACAGCTCGAGGGTGGTTGAAGCCCGGTGTGGCTCACTAGGGTCTCGGGCATAAATTCGGGTGACAGCAGGCAGAAAGTTCATTATCAGATTCCAGTATGCAGTATTTAAAATCAATGCAGTACTTAAGATTAAATCAAAGGTAATAATTAGGGAGCTAAAACCGGTAAAAGAGAGCGGAGAGTTGAGAGCTCCTCGCCAACGTCAAACACTGGGTGTAAAAAGAGGCGATACTTAATATATTAAGTATCGCCTCTTTTTTAAAGCACGGTATTCACATCGACAGTCTTAACTTAGACAAGCCAGTCATGAGCTTTGATAACTATTTAATAGATAACTACTTAATAACTATTTGATGACTGAAAGCTTGTCTATATCAGATCGTTTCAGTCAGGATTATTTTTTTAAACCCGCTTCGATCTGGATATTTAGCTTGATGTTTTTCATCATGCCGCCATCGGTATAAGTATCGATACCCCATTTGGTTCTGTCGATAGTGGTTTCGAAGTCACCCCCACATACCTGAGTTTTTAACATAGGGCTATCATAACAGTTGAACTTAGTGGCTTTTAAAGTGACCGGATGAGTTTGATCAAGTAGGGTTAAATTGCCTTTAACTGCTTTCACTTTATCACCATCGAACTGCCATTCTGTTGATTTGAAATAGGCAGTGGGGTACTTTTCTACATTAAAGAAGTCTGCAGATTTTAAGTGCTTATTGAAAGCTTTATTGCCAGTATCTAGGTTGCTGATAGGAATAGTAACGCCAACAAAGCCTTTTTTAGCTTTTTGGTCAAAATCTACAATACCTGTAAGACCATAAAAGCCACCAGCGTTAGTAGAAGTACCAAAATGATCAACAGAAAAACGGGCATTGGCATGATTTGGATCAATTTCATAAGTGGCCGCATTACTGGCAACACTTAAAGTGCCCAAGCCAGCAAGTAGGGCAATGCTTAATGTGTTTTTTAATAATTTCACAGTCGGTTCTCCTTTAAAAGACCTTGATGGGTTAAATCGGAACAAGATTAAATAAATTATCGTTATCAAATAACCTGTATCCATGACTTAGCAAATGCGGATTAACAAGTTTAGGGTAGTCAGTTCATACCAAAGCCAAACATCGGTAATAAGTAGGGCTTATATATACCGCCGATAGTTTAACAAAAATTTATCAAGTTTTGGAGATTAGTCTTCCCTAAAACGCAGCCATTTGGTTGTCTTTTGGTTATAACTGTTGATAACCCGAAGTTGGATTAGGCGGCAGGTTTGTTTTTTCGTCCCATTAAGGTATTGGCTACCCAGGCTGGGCCAATCAATAAGAACTGTAAATCTTCAAAAAATGAGGGTTTTTTGCCTTCTATTTTATGACCGATGAACTGTCCAATCCATGCCACCACAAAGATCAGAGCCCATGCTTTAAAGCCTAGAGGTAGTAAGGCAATGGCTGACATACTGACTAACATAAATATGCCCATCGCGATAAATAGTGGGGTAGACAGTCTAAGATAGAAGATGGCCACTAGCATAGCGAGTACGATAGTCAACCAAGCAGCAAGTGACATACCCATACCCAAAATACTCACAAAAATTGTGGGCACACATAGCCAGTGGATTTTTTTATTAATGGGGTTTTGATGGCTAACAGCATATTCTGCTAACCATTGGTCTAAGCTACGCTTTGTAGAGCGTTTACGTGATGCCATCCTAATATCCTTATTAGTGATGAAAATAATGAACGTGGGAAAATGAGCTTGTACTAACTGATCGAGTCATAATAAAACGAGCCATAGTAGACAGCAGGTCATACTAAGTAGCAAGCCACAATAAATAGTACGGAATAGATAGTACAGACAAAATAGAGCGTAAACCTCATCGTATATCTATTCAGTTCATTCATTATTGCAGTAAGCGGTTGTAAAGTAAACTCCTCTAGCGAATGACTATTCCATTAGCAATTTAATAAGCTAACCAGTTATTTGCCTCAGGCACGAGATATTGATTTATTAGGGGATGGCCCCATTTTATTAGGTCATGCATGACAGTTGCAGTCCTAAGATTAGATTTGGCTAATATTTATAATCGAGGGCTGTCTCTTAAATATATTTAAAGGAAGTATAAACGTATGATGCGTATTGGCCTGTTTTTATTGACCAACTTAGCAGTACTGGTGGTTTTCGGTATTGTGTTTAGTATTTTATCCGCCTTTTTTGGCCTAGGTTCCGTTCATGGTGCTGGGGGTGTAAATTTCGGTAGCTTGGCAGTGATGTGTGCCGTATATGGTATGGTGGGGTCAATGATTTCACTGTTTTTATCAAAATGGATGGCCAAAAGATCAACCGGTACGGTGGTCATTGAGCAACCCAGAAATTCGACTGAACAGTGGTTGGTAGAGACCGTAGCGAAGCAAGCCAAAGCAGTAAATATCGATATGCCTGAAGTGGGTATCTTTGATAACTCTCAGCCCAATGCCTTTGCTACCGGTTGGAATAAAAATAAAGCGTTGGTAGCGGTGTCATCTGGTCTACTACATACTATGACTCCTGATGAAGTAGAGGCCGTTTTGGCACATGAGATTGGTCACGTCGCCAATGGGGATATGGTAACGTTGGCCCTAATACAAGGGGTAGTGAACGCTTTTGTGATGTTCTTTGCTCGTATCGTTGGCAGCTTCGTCGACAGAGTGGTGTTTAAAAACGAAGACGGCCCAGGTATCGGTTATTTCATTACCAGTATGGTGATGGATATCTTACTAGGCTTCTTAGCTTCGGCCATCGTTATGTGGTTCTCACGTCAACGTGAATTCCGTGCCGATGCGATGGGCGCCAAATTAGCAGGTCGCAATAAGATGATCAGTGCGCTTGATGCATTACGTCCTGCGGAACAGCGTCCAGACCAGATGCCAGAGAGTATGCAAGCTTTTGCCATCTCTAGTGGTCAATCACAAAGCTTTAGTATTGCCAATTTCTTCCGCTCGCATCCGACATTAGATGATCGTATTGCAGCGTTGAGAAACGCTAACTAGGCTTGATTTGATTCTTTGGTGGCTTAATGAGTGATGATATTTAGAAGTTATTACTTATACAGCATAAAAAATACCGCGAATGATTCGCGGTATTTTTTATGTAGAGAAGTTACTATGTTTGACAGCCACTGATAGCTATGGATAGCCAGTAAAACGCACTATAAACTGATTGCTAGGCTTCTTCGGCACTACGTTGCCACTCATACAACCCAATGAATGAGTTAATCTGATAGACCATGGTTTGAATGGCAAAGATATAGTTACCAGTCATCAAGTTAACAATCAACCAGACAAAATTCACTGCAATCCATATCCACCAGTTAAAAGAGTAACGAAGGATCATTGTTGCCTGTGCGGTAATGGACAGTACAAAAGCAAACACGTTAATCCAGTAGAAGTCGATCATGCCTAAGAACTGGCTACCGTCATCTTGCACCACGGCATAGCCCTTTTGGGCCAACCATTCGTTAACGATAGGAAATAAAGTCAGACCAATGGCGATAAAAGCGAGGGTCACTATCCACACCCACTTGGTGGCTGATTTGGGGACCATATTGCCATCGGGGTCAGTGTTTTTTGACCAGTAAAATAAGCCATAAACATGAGTAAAAAAGTTAAACAGCGGGGCCAGCATGAGACCCACAGCGCCTGAAGTACCTTGAACCACCACCTCACCTGCGGTGGCCGCCATGCCTAGGCCATTACCCATCACATTCCTACGGAAAGACAAAGACACCACACAGCCCAGCCCTACTAAGGAAACACCTAAGTAAAACCAGTCTAGCTGGGTATGTTCTGTGGTCAGCCAAAAGCCAGTGCTGAGTGCTATGACACCGAAGACAAACCAAGCAACAATCCATTGCATTGCCCATTTTCCGGTGAGGTTATCTAATAGTTGGATACGCATGTAAGTCCTTAATCTGACAATTCAGCGACAAGGTTTGTGATTGGCTTAAGCACAGACCTAGGTGGCTATCTATAGAAGCGATTTGCTTGTTATACCGTTCGTTTGTTATGGCAGTTTATTTATTAAAAACGTGTTGGTCAATATAGGCGATGGCATCCTGATACCGCTGAAAGTAATCTGGACTAGTAATGCGATGAGTTTCGATATGATGACGCTCAAAAATTGCGCTCAGCCTATTTTCAAAACGTTCTCGATCATTATGACTGCCCAACGAGCGCATACCATCATTTACCCAAGGCGTATTGTTGGCCAAAAATAAGGTATGGTCAAAACGAAACTCTTCTATACAAGCTGTGACAAAAGGATGGCTACGACCCTCATACTCCTCACAAAATGCTTGAGTCGTGACGAAGTCAGTGTCAACGATAGTAATAGGGGATTGGGCTTGGTACATCGTCTCACGCACCGCTTGAGCATGGTCTAAAGCAATGGGACCATAATCACTGTATTGCAGCCCTTCTTCAGTGCCACCAAGGTCAGTACCGACATAGAGTCGGCCCATCTCTAGTACCAAATCAGCACCATAGTAGTTGGCAAGCTTATGGGCCAAGGTGGTTTTACCCGAGCTTTCACCGCCGACAATAGCGACTGTACGCGTATAGCTGCCACGTGCTTCAGGGTGGATGATATCCCAGTTGGCAATAGGATTGTAGTGAATAGCAGTACTATCAAATTCAGGATGAAGTGGCGTTGTGGTGACGTCAATGTTTAACGCTGAGGTGACCGCAGGTTTCGATAAGGGATGGCCTTCAGTCACCAATAGCACATTGTCTTCATCGATCTGAAATTTGTCCTGAATATAATCAATTTTGGCATTGTAGGCATCAATATTGATGGCAATATCTTCAATACTATCGTGTACCGGGAACAAGAAATCATCACAAGTATGAATTTTGATAAAAGGCAAATCACTGCATGCCATTTGTAGCCAACGCGCTTTGTCTTGCAATGTGACTGGAAATTTAGGATTGGGGTTGGGGTGTTTGGTAATGACAATGTGTAAAACTTCAACCAACGATGAAGCATGTAAAATACTGCGAATATGGCCCAAATGTAGCGGCTCAAAATGGCCAATCATTAGTCCTGATTTTTGCATAATCTAATCCTTATTTACTCAATTAGGTTTTTAACGTGTTCGATAGATTTGATAAAGAGGTTTGTTTTAGTTTATTTTAGTTTTATTTAATAGTGTTTTGGTTTTAAGTACTGAGTTTTTGCCACTCAATCTGCTGTCAAAATAATCCGGATTTTTAAAAAGTGACTAAGCTTGCTCTGTTGATAAGTTTATTAGAACAGAAGTTAAAATATAGCCTTATCTACCAAATTGATTACATGATAAGCCAGTTTTGAGTAAGGCTTTTTTAGTACAAAGTTACAAAGTTAGTGCAAACCATAAACAGCAATATTTTTAATGAGCGCTATAATAATATAAGTTAAATTGATTAGGGTAGATGTAAACTCTACTGTAACAAATTTATAGGATATCATGGCCAAATAAGGTTAATTCGTTGACTTGCTTCTAGTTAATTTTTTTGAATAAATGGTTGAAAAATTTTTTAACAATTCTTAAATTAGATTTTAATCGGATCTTTAACCAAGTGTTTAATTGGGTTTTCGAATTTAAGTCAGTTTTTTAAGTAACTAGTTTTTGAGTCATTTAAATCTAAAGTGCCTATTTTCAAAAATGACGTTCAATTAGCATACTTGATTAACGATTCACTTTGGTACAGTGATATTTTAAAAGGAGAAAAATATTATGGGAAAATTAAAAAAACTACACCGTTCACGTAACCACCGTATGATAGCAGGAGTGATGGGCGGTATTGCTGAATATTTTGGTTGGTCACCGAACTTAACACGTATTTTGTTTGTGATAATTTCGAGTGCCAGTGCCGCCGTCCCCGGTATTCTAGTTTACTTGGTTCTTTGGTTGATTATGCCAAAAGCTACCGCAGAGTCTTATGTGTAGTGTTTTATTACAAAATGGTGAACAAGACTGGAGAAGTGATGAGTAAGCATGTAACTCAGGCGTAAGTTATTCAGGGTGTTCGCTCTATGCGTAATATCCTGAAACATTAAGATAACCCTGTATATTATAAATAATTATATAATAACAATATAAATAATCTAGCTGTCATTGAGATAAACATTGAATGGTTTTTTTAGAGTGACGCAAATCTTGTCACTCGACCATTCTTAGTCCATCTTAAAAGAGGGACTAAATTCTAGTTTATTAGATATTAGTTTATTGCATTCAATAGTTTGACAGATGTTCGTATAAATACAATAACAGGAGTGGTTACTTAGTTGGCCACGATAGCATACTTTTCCTCCTACCTAGATGGTTCGCCGTCTAGGTATTTTTTTGTCTATATTTGCATCAATTCGGCTTACAATATAGATAAAATAGCGTTTTTTTAGTAAGGTGAGCGTATTAAAGCTTACCCCTCAAAAAATTAACGATAGGCGGTCGCATTTGACTGACTTATTTACTCTTATTTCATTATTTAATCAAAACCAACACGTGGCGATATTATGACTTTTCAACAACTGATTCTAACTTTGCAAACTTATTGGGCGGAAAAAGGCTGTGTGGTACTTCAGCCTTACGATATGGAAGTGGGTGCGGGGACTTTTCATACCGCAACTTTTTTACGTTCTTTAGGCCCAGAAGCGTGGAACGCAGCTTATGTGCAGCCTTCACGTCGCCCAACAGATGGCCGTTATGGTAATAACCCTAACCGCTTACAGCATTATTATCAGTTCCAAGTGGTCATGAAGCCAAATCCACCTAACATTCAAGAGCTGTATTTGGGTTCATTAGAAGCCATCGGTATTGATACGTTGACTCATGATGTTCGTTTTGTAGAAGACAACTGGGAATCACCTACTTTAGGTGCATGGGGACTAGGTTGGGAAGTTTGGTTAAATGGTATGGAAGTAACCCAGTTTACCTACTTCCAGCAAGTTGGTGGTATTGAGTGTTTCCCTGTTACCGGAGAGATTACTTACGGTCTAGAGCGTTTGGCCATGTACATTCAGGGCGTAGACAGCGTCTATGACTTGGTGTGGACCGATGGTGAATTTGGCAAAGTGACTTACGGCGATGTGTTCCATCAAAACGAAGTCGAGCAGTCGACCTATAACTTCGAATACGCTGATGTGCCTAAGATGTTTGATTTGTTTGATTTTTATGAGCAACAAGCAGATAAGTTGGTAGAAGCAGGCTTACCATTACCGGCCTATGAAATGGTATTAAAGGCCTCTCATACCTTTAATTTATTGGATGCCCGTGGTGCTATTTCAGTGACTGAACGTCAGCGCTTTATCCTAAGAGTACGTACTTTGGCCCGCAAAGTAGCACAAGGCTATGTTCAAGCTCGTGCTAAGCTTGGCTTCCCGTTGGCAGATGAGGCACATAAAGAAGCCGCTCTTAACAAGTATTTGCCGAAAGATGAGAGTGCAGCGGATAAGAAAGCAGAAAAGTAGTTATTAATAACTGTTTTTCTCTGCGTGTGGTGACATCTGAAAAATTGATAAATCAGTTTCTTATCGCCGTTTATAGCCTATAAATATTTATAACATCTTCTAAAACAGAGAGTCTCATGAGTACAATTTTATTTGAACTGGGTAGTGAAGAGCTACCACCAAAAAGCCTTAAGCCATTACGTGATTCATTACAAGCCAGTGTCGAAAGTCAGTTGAAAGATGCTGATATCAGCTATGACAGCCTAAAAGTAATGGCAGCACCACGTCGCTTATCGTTACTTATCGAAGGTATTAGTGACAAACAACCTGACCGTATTGAGCAAAAGCGTGGCCCAGCGGTCAAAGCAGCTTACGATAGTGAAGGCAAACCGACGCGCGCGGCAGAAGGCTTCGCCAAAGGCTTGGGCATTGATGTCAGTGAGCTGATGACCATTGAAACTGATAAGGGTGACTACATTGGTTATGAGCTTACCGTTCAAGGTCAAGAAACCACTGAGCTGCTGCCTAATATTTTCCAAAATGCTCTAGATAACTTACCGATTGCCAAGCGTATGCGCTCAGGAGCAAGCCGTGAGGAGTTTGTACGTCCTGTGAAGTGGTTGGTATTGATGCAAGACGACCAAGTTGTTCCGGCCACCATTCAAGGCTTGCAGTCAGGCAATCAAACCTTGGGTCACCGTTATCATTCACCAGAGCCTATGGTCATTCCACATGCTAAGGATTATGAAAGCGTATTAGAAGCCGCAAAAGTCATCGTTGATTTTGACCGCCGTCAGCAGTTAATTGTTGAAGCGGTACAGAAGCTATCTGATGAAGTCAACGCCGAAGCCATTGTGCCTCAAGACCTATTAGATGAAGTGACGGCATTGGTTGATCTGCCAGTGGCCTTACGTGCAAGCTTTGAAGAACGCTTCTTACAAGTGCCACAAGAAGCTTTAATTAGCACCATGCAAGCGGACCAAAAGTACTTCTGTCTAACCGACAAAGAAGGCAAGCTACAGCCTTACTTTATCTTTATCAGTAATATTGAGTCAAAAGACCCCAGCCAAGTGGTCAGTGGTAATGAAAAAGTAGTGCGTCCGCGTTTGGCAGATGCTGAGTTTTTCTTCCTGCAAGATCAGAAGCAACCATTAATCGAAATGGCAGAAAGTCTAAAAAATCGTGTTTTCCAAGATAAGTTGGGAACGATTTGGGAAAAATCTGAACGTATTGCCAAATTAGCCACATTTATTGCTCGCCAATTAAAAGAGCATGCTATTGCTGATTATGCCGATATTGAGGTTGAACAAGCAACGCGCGCAGCCATGCTATCAAAAGCAGATTTGACCAGTACTTTGGTTGGTGAGTTTCCAGAGCTTCAAGGGGTGGCAGGGACTTATTATGCCCGTCTAAATGGCGAACCTGAAACCATCGCTGCAGCCATTGAAGAGCAATATCTGCCTAAGTTCAGTGGTGATGTATTGCCACAAACAGCAATTGGTATTTGTTTGGCCTTAGCCGATCGCCTAGACACTTTAGTGGGTATCTTTGGTATCGATCAAGCGCCTACAGGATCTAAAGATCCGTTTAGCTTACGTCGTTCTGCCATTGGGGTACTGCGTATTTTAATCGAGAAAAAGCTACCGATTAACTTGAAAGAGCTGGTGGAACAAGCGATTAATAACTATCAAGGTAAACTGGCTGATGAGAGCAAAACGCTCACTCAGGTTATGGACTTTATCAATTCACGTTATCGGGCGATGTACACTGAACAAGGTATCAGTGTCGATAGCATCCAAGCCGTATTAGCAATTAACTCTCATGTACCTTTAGATTTTGACCAACGTCTGCATGCGGTGAGCGAGTTCCGCAACTTACCACAAGCGGCTACTTTGGCTGAGATTAACAAACGTGTGGCCAACATCCTCGCCAAGTCTGAAGGCGAAGTCAGTGATCAAGTAACTGAAGACTTACTGGCTGAAGAAGCTGAGAAAACGTTATATCAAGCAGTGACCAAAGCGGAAGCGACGGTTGCTCCTTTACAAGCAGACGCCAACTATAATGAGATTCTTCAGTCTTTGGCGACGCTTGAAGCACCTCTAACCGGTTTCTTTGACAATGTTATGGTGAACAGTGAAGATGAGGCACTGAAAGCCAATCGCTTAACCTTGCTAAAACAAGTACGTGAGCTATTTTTAACCGTAGCCGATGTGGGTGAATTACAGATTTAATCGGTATTGTCATGTATTGACTAAGCTTATTGTTGAGTTAATACATCATTAAAAGAGGGCATAACATCTTGTTTTGCCCTCTTTTTACGCGTCGAAATCTATTTAAACTTGAATTTAGGAGGCTAACTATCGTCAGAGATAGCAAAGTGGCTCTAGCAGTAATATTGTAAGTAAAAGTTACAAGTTATCATTACTCATTTAAAGGTTGTTGTCGCATAATAGGCCTGATATGGTTGTTACAAATCAGTCTAATTTTTCTATTAGATTATTTCTAGATTGAGTTATTTTCCCTCACATAATTTGGATATGCGCTTGGTATGATTGAAAATTGGACACGGGAGCGGGTCACACAACGGGTGCTGACAGCTACTCTATTGGTGATATTATTCATTCTTTGCTTTAGAGTTGTGCAGTTTTTTATTGTGCCAGCTCTATGGGCCGCTATTTTGGCCTACGTGACCTTTCCTGTTTATAATTTCTTTCATCAAAAAGTTAAACTTAGCCCCAATATCAGTGCCGGTATCATGACGGTGAGTATTTCATTGATGCTAGGCGTACCAGTAGTCCTAGGTCTTTTTGTACTGCAGCAAGAAGCAGTGAGTTTGTACAGCAATTTATTGTATAGAATTAAAGTGGGCTATGTTGACCTTCCTGAAGAAATCAAAAATCTGCCGGTCATTGGTCAGCAAGTTAGAGATATCTTGTGGGAAATTAACAAAGATCCAGAAGCATCATTGAGTGCATTTCGAGCCTGGTTGCAGTCGCATTTGTATTATGGAAAAGTAGCCCTAGATGTGGCACTTAGTACCATGGCCAAAATGGGTATGGCACTAATGACCATCTTCTTCTTTTACCGTGATGGCATTAATTTGATGAAGCAAATCCGTCAGGCGCTGCGTAATATTATTGGCAATCGTATTGATGATTATATCGATTCTGTTGGCTCTACCACACAAGCGGTGGTCTATGGTATTGGTTTGACCGCATTGGCCCAAGCCATATTGGCAGGTATTGGATATTATGTTGCAGGGGCGCCTAGTCCTATCTTATTGACTTTGATGACCTTCGTTGTGGCGCTAATTCCCTTTGGTACTCCCTTTGCCTGGATGGGCGTGGCTATCTGGTTATTGACTCAAGGGCACACCCCTGAAGCTATTGGTTTGGCACTTTGGGGGATGTTGGTGATTAGTTGGGTTGATAACTTAATTCGGCCGATTGTCATCTCTGGTGCTACCAAAATTCCCTTTATTATTATCTTTATTGGGGTATTGGGCGGCTTAACGGCCTTTGGCTTTGTGGGTTTATTTATTGGCCCTGTGGTATTGGCCATTGCGTTAGCTGTATGGCGTGAGTGGATTAATCAACACCGCAATGTTATTTTTGCACCGTACTATGCCAAGCTAAACCAGCATCAGTGGAAGCCTGCAGACCGTCCAATGTCATTTGAAATCTCTCCAGATGTGGTGTCGTTTAGCAAGTATCCGTTTGCTGATTCAGCGCTACATGGGGCAGATAAAGTGGATATAATCAGTGATGATGACAACTGTAGCGAACACATAAGCAATAAAAAGCCACACCTGCCAGAGAGTAGCGAGACGCAGTCAGGCGAGGCGACAGAGCAAAAATCGCCCCCTCATTCAGATAAGGATTAGTATCTATCATGCTCACTATACTTGCGGATAGTAATATTGCCCATTTACACGATTATTTTAATGAACGGATTTTACAGCAGACTATTAACGTCATTGCCGTGGCAGGACGTGATATTGATGCTGCGATGATCGCTGAGTATCAGCCGGATGCCTTATTAATTCGTTCAGTTACTCAGGTTAATGCTGAGCTTTTAAAAGATAATGACAGCGTAAAATACGTAGGCTCTGCCACTATTGGGACTGATCATGTTGACCAAGACTATTTACGTGAGCGAGGCATTTATTTTTCGAATGCCGCGGGTTGCAGTAAACACTCGGTAGCGCAGTATGTGTTGACCGCTATTTTCAATCTCCGCCCGCAGTATTGGCTCTCTGATAACTCCGGCATAAGTGACAGCCAAGCCGTGTCCGTTAGGTTGGGTATTATCGGTTTAGGCAACATAGGCAGTACCTTAGCGGGCTATGCGGCAGACCTTGGTTGGAAAGTACTCGGCTATGACCCTTTATTGCCAGCGTCTGATATTAATAATGCTAGCTTTGAACAAGTATTGACCCAAAGTGATGTCATTAGCCTGCATGTGCCGCTAACTGAAGTTGAAGATAGCGACTATCCGACCTATCACTTGATAGATAAACAAGCACTGACAAAAATACCTAATACCACGATATTAATCAATTCAGCGCGTGGGCCGGTGATTAGCGAAGCAGATTTACTGCTTGATTTTGATAACAACCCTCAGCGCCAAGTGGTATTAGATGTGTTTGAGCATGAGCCGGTTGTCACCGCTGGGCTGCTTAATAAGTTGTCCATTGCCACACCGCATATTGCTGGCTACACACTTGAGGGTAAACTGCGTGGCACCCAAATAATTTTTGATGAGTTTTTGAATGTCTTTGGACCTCAAGGCTTGGGAGAGGTCGCCGTAGAGGCTGTATATTTGATGGATGAGCTGTTACCAGAGAATCCGTATCGCTGGCAGCAGTTAAAACAGGCGCCTGAGCAGTTGCCTAAATTTTATGATATTGAAGCTGATGGTGCCTTGTTAAGAGAAAGTGTTGATAATGAAGCTCATGCCGTTCTGGGTCCTGACTTCGATGCATTACGCAAAAATTATGCCTTGCGCCGTGAGTGGCTGTTTCAATAGGGTTGTTATAATCAGTTACTATCTAAACTCGATTTTGAGGAAGCAAGAGGCAACGGTATGAAGGGATTAAAGAGTTACAAGCTTCTAGTAACAAGCTTACTGATAATATCCTCTTTAAACGCGGGTGCCTCTAATGATGCTAATAGTAAAAAAACTCTCAGCATACAGTCGCCCAACCCAAACAGTGAAATAATCATTATTGAGTCCTCTGAAACACCTATTTATCCTGAACCCCCAAAGCCTACTTATGAACAGCCGGCTTTCTCGATACTCAATCGCTACCTATGGAAAGTGGTGGAGATAGAAGATTCAAAACAAAATTTGCCTATCGATTATCTTCAATCTTTAACCCTAGACATACGCCCGAATATGTTGGTTTTTAAAGACCATTGTCAGCGCTATGATATGTCTTTTTTGAATATGTTAGCAGGGGACTACCCTTATGTTTATGATGGTATCAATACGAAGTCTAGTTGTGATTCACAGCGAACAGATGACCAAGATGTAGCGCTGTCAGAACTCAAAAAAATATTTAGACAAAGTCAACAAACGCAATATATTTCTAAAAGTTTTGGTTTTCAATGGCTTGCTCAAAACAAGCAACCCACTGATATTCCTACTACACTGCCGGATAATGCCTATTTAGCTATTCATTTAGATGCCGAAATATATCCTAAGAAAAGTACGACAATAGTCCTCAAGGGTACTATTAAACCTGTTTCTAAAACCAGTATCGAAAATACCTTGTTAAATAGAGACACCCTTGAACGCTTTAATTGGGAATTGCGGCAAGCTATTGATATTAATGGCAAGTCAATTGAAGCGTTTAATTATGCGGATATTCCTGTCATTGCTAGTTTTTATACTGTTAAACGTGATTTATATAATAATGACACGTTTTCTCATGCCAGTTTCAATTCAGACTGTAATGGCATCGGTGGTGAATACGTACTAACACCCACGAATAAGTTGCTTATTGGTTATGGTATGCAAACTGTGATGGGCTGTGGTAGGGCACGCGAAAAAGCTGAGGAAACCCTAAGGGAGCTTATGCACCACTCAACCAGTCATTTGACCCTAAACTATTATCCAAATAATAAGGACAATAAAGATAAGGCTTCTAGCAATACGGATTTAAAATTGGCAGAGGGCACTTATATACTAATACAAGATCTAGATACTGGAGAGCAGCTTATTTGGAGAAGTGTTGAGAAAACATCCAAATGGTAAAAACGGCTTGAAACATTTTAGTTAACACTCATATTTCATTGATTCATAAAATTGCTTTAAGAAAAAGTTATGTCAAATTCAAACCCAGCCAACTGCTGCGACTATCATCCTAGCATGAGCCTCAAAATGGCACACAAGCGAGCGCAGATGTTGACTCAAATTCGTCAGTTCTTCGCAGAACGTCAGGTGCTTGAAGTACAGACCCCATTGATGTCAAAGGCAGGAAATACCGATGTCTTTGTGCCGTCGATATCGACTAACGTCACGGTACAGGATAAGCCACAAACCCATTATTTACATACTTCACCTGAATTTGCGATGAAGCGAATGCTAGCAAGTTGGAAGGTAGCGATTTATCAAATTTGTCCGGTGTTTCGAGATAATGAAGTTGGTAGCCGTCACAATAGCGAATTCACCATGCTCGAATGGTATCGTCCTGGCTTTGACCTTGAGGCACTGGCTGCTGAACTGTCTGATTTATTAACCACCGTTTATGGACAGTCACAGAATTTGACCTATTACAGCTATAGCAAAGCTTTCATCGATTATGTGGGCATCCATCCGTTAACTGCCAGTCTTGAAACAATCAAGGCAGCTGCCGAGAAAAACGCTCTGGGCGGATTGGATTTAGGAGAAGACCGTCAAGGCTGGTTAGATGTATTGTTTAGTCATTTGGTTGAACCTAACCTCGGCTATCAGTCGCCGACATTGATTACCGACTATCCGCCTGCCACTGCGGCCTTAGCCAAGGTAGAGACCGATGAACAGGGCAATGAGGTTGCCAAGCGCTTTGAGCTATATATAAACGGTATAGAAATTGCCAATGCTTACGATGAGTTGGCAGATGGAGCTGCTTTGCAAGCCCGGTTTGAGGCGGATAATGAAGAGCGAGCCCGCCGTGGACTACCTATTATGCCCATTGATGAGCGTCTAGTGGCCGCTTGTGATCATCTACCAGCGTGTAGTGGGATTGCCTTGGGCATAGATAGATTATTAATGGTAGTGACAGGGGCTAAAAGCATTGATGAGGTTATTGGCTTTGGGATAGGTCGGGCCTAGAAGTAGAACAGCTAAAAAGGAAAGCCGATGATAGAGTTAGTAAGCACTTTAGATGTCAAAGAGTTGAATATCAAAGAGTCAGATGTAAAAGGGATTGTAAGCGTAATAAGAGACAGTATTCGCACCTGTGTCGCTGATCATCAAAATAACCCAGAAGCTATCGAGCAGTGGCTTGCTAATAAGACCCAAAGTAATATTAAGCAGTGGATGGTCAATAATATTACTTGGATATTTAGACAGGAAGGTCAGATAAAAGGCGTTATATTAGTATCACCTCAGGGAGAGATATTACTCAATTATGTGGCGCCAAATAGTCAAGGACAGGGTATTGGTAGGGCACTACTGAATCAAGTGAAGCGAGCATATCTAGACAAGGGTATTAGCACTTTAACAGCAGAGTCCACTTTGACCGCCCAGCCGTTTTATTTAGCCAATGGTTTTGAGTGTACTGGAAATATCTACGAGAAAGTAGCCGAAAGTAATGAGGCTAATAACGAGGGCAATCAGCATTTAGTTGCCTATAAAATGCAAATACTGCTGTAATTTAAAAAAGTTTGGCTTGTTAAGAAAATTCTGTAGCAGCCGTTTGTCGGGGTAATTTGCATTAGCTGTTAAACAAATCATTGAACAAACCTAATAAGAAAGCAGCCTTTGAGACTGCTTTCTTAGGTCTAGAATATTGGAAGATTGAGGTCGTTTTACTCAACTTAGCTCAATCTTATTCCGCATAATCTTAGTTATTTTCAAAACTTAGCTTAGCTCACTTGAGCGACTGCCTCGGTAATGTCGGTATCTCCATTTTGAATACTAAATACTTTTTTAAAGGTGTTTTCCGCTGTCAATACTGCTACTAAAGTAGCAGCCACATCCTTAATGGCATTCTCACCTGCGGATTCTGCATTAATGGCAATCTTACCTGTGGGTGCGCGTTCTTTTAGAGCACCTGCTTGAACGATGGTGTAGTCTAAAGTACTGTTCTCAACCAAATATTGGTCGGCATAATGTTTAGAGATGTAGTAGTCTTTTAACTCATTAATACCTGGTAAGTTCCACTTGCTAGTATCTAATGAAAATACCGTACTTAGCATAATATAGCGCGTTAGTCCCTTAATTCGAGCGGCTTGCATGGTCTTAACTGCGCCATGTAAATCCACTTCTAATACTGCTTTACCTCCTGAGCCTGCTGTGAAATATACGGCATCAAAGTTGGCCGCTATTTGTTTGGCAATCTCTTCTTTTTCAGCGGTTAAATCTAATGTCATATGAGTGTAATTGTCGTTTTCGAATAAACGTTTATCATCACGTGAAGTACCAGTTACTTTATGGCCTTTTTCTAAAAGCTGTTGTACCAATTCAGAGCCCACTCGACCACTGGCGCCAATGACTAAAATATTCATAAATACTTTCCTATTATTGTTTCTAGTTGTTTTTAAGTGTCTAGTTCTATTTAATTAACGGTCTTTTATTTTGACGTTAATTGACAATAGCTACTGTAACAATAATAGCGATAGGATTGGGTGAGAGGTTGTAGAGAACACGCTAGAGATTGGTTGCAGAGTGTATAGGCTTTGCAAGTCGAAGCCCACAATCCATACTAAAAATAGTAATTGTTGGCTCACAATGAGTTAAATAGGTATCAAGTATTAGGCGTTAGGGATAGAACAGGCAACCTAATGAATCAGGTCACAATTAATTAGATAGAAATTAGTAATGCTGAAAAGACGAGTGCGCTAAAAGCTTAACGCACCAACTTATTTAAGCCATCAGCAAACTGCTTTTTATCTTTATCAGAGTAGGGCTTTTGGCCACCCATCTGAGTCAAATCAAGCACGCCGGTAGAACGCATGGTGTCCATGAAATCACGGGCATTTAGCTTTTGCTTGATGTTGTTTTTGTCATAAATAATGCCATGCGGGGTTAACACTTGCCCACCATTATCGAGTACATCATTGGCCAGTGGAATATCGCTGGTAATTACCAAATCGCCCGGTGCAACGTTATCGGCAATGTAGTCATCAGCCACATCAAAGCCTGAGCCGACCACTTTCATGGTGATAAGCGGTGACTTACGCACTTTAATGGGCTGATTGGCAACAAAAATAGCGGGAGTATTGGTGCGGAGGACCGTTTTGGTAATGAGGTCTTTCACTACCAAAGGGCAAGCATCCGCATCAATCCAAATAGTCATACCGCTTTTCGAGGCATTACTCATTACTAAAGACCCATTTTGTTGGGTAGAATGCGAACCAAGTTATCGATGGCTTGGTCTAAGGCAGCCACATCGTTTGGCATCAACGTAACGTGGGCAATCTTACGATCAGCACGCTCTTCTTTATGATAGGTATGGTAATGAGCGCCATCGATTTTTAGCAGTTCGCCCAAGTCTGGATACTCGCCTAAGATATTTAACATTACTGAAGGATAGACATTGTCTGTATCACCTAAAGGCAAACCCACTACTGCACGGATATGGTTCTCAAACTGACTGGTAACAGCACCTTCAATACTCCAGTGCCCTGAATTGTGTACACGAGGGGCAATCTCATTGGCTAAGATAGTGTCTTTGCCTTGCTCATCTTTGCTGACAAACAGCTCTAAAGCCATAGTACCCACATAATCTAGGTGGGTCATCAAGGTTTCAATTGCCGATTTTGCTGCTGGTAATAAATGACTGGTACCTACTGCAGGGGCATGTGACTTGGCCAAGATACCATTGTGATGATGGTTCTCAACCAAATCATAAGTGCGCATTGTGCCGTCCTGAGCGCGTGTGGCAATGATCGATACTTCACGACTAAAGTTAATAAAACCTTCAGCAATAAGCGGTGCTGGGGTCGGGGTTAGGTTGCCTTTGCCGGTTACTGCATCACCTAAACTGGCCCAGGCTTCTTCAATATCCGCTTCAGTTTTTACCACAAATTGCCCTTTTCCATCGTAGCCTCCGCGGCTGGTTTTTAATACCAGTGGCAGTCCAAGTTGGCTACTGGCTTCTTTAAGTTCTGCCTTTGAGTTGACACTCATAAACGGAACCGTTTTGATACCTAGCTCATTGAATAGATTTTTTTCATTTAAGCGGTCTTGAGCCACTTCTAGCGCTTCTGGAGGCGGGAACATGCCTTGCTTAGTGCCTTCGTCAGAAAGTTGCTTTAACCAAGCGACCGTTTTGGCCGGTGTGTTTTCAAACTCAAGGGTAAAGACATCTGCGGCTGCCACAAAGTCATCGAGCTGTTCGGTGGTAAATACTTCGCCATATAGGGAGGCAGGGCAATTGGGCGCATCTTCTAAAAATATACAGCGATAGCCCAAGGGTAGGGCCGCTTCGGCCAACATCATACCGAGTTGACCGCCACCTAAAATACCAATGGTGCGGATAGTTTGGCTAGCAGGATAAGCGTTGGCTGTGGTCATATTTGGCTCTTAATACAGTTAAAGAAGTTATAGGAACTTAAAAGGGTTACAAAAACTTAGAGGAAATATAAAAACAAAAAGGTGCCAATAGCACCAGTTTGTTGATAAATTAATCAGTAAAGTATAGCAAATTTAGCTATTGATTACGCCTGGTGTCGGGCTAGCCAATACAGTTTCAGTTTGCTTTTGACGGAACTCAACCAATTGTTTGGCCAGTGTTTCGTCTTGTAGGGCTAGGATTTGAATGGCCAACAGGCCAGCGTTATAAGCCCCGGCAGTACCAATAGCTAATGTACCGACAGCGATACCTTTTGGCATCTGCACAATTGATAATAAGCTGTCCCAACCACTTAAGGTTGATGATTTCACCGGAACACCCAATACAGGCAGCTCGGTTTGACTGGCACACATACCTGGTAGGTGAGCGGCACCACCAGCCCCGGCGATGATTACTTGTAGGCCTTTGTCTTTGGCAGACTTAGCATAATCAAATAATTTATCAGGGGTACGGTGTGCTGAAACCACTTCACATTCAAATGGCACCCCAAAGTCTGCCAATAATTGCACACCCAAACTCATGGTGGCCCAATCAGATTGAGAGCCCATGATAATACCCACTTTTGGCGTGCCGGCCGGAGATTGGATAGGTCCAAGAGGAGCATCGGTTTGCGGGTTATTTGTGGCGTTTGCCATGGTTTGAGTTTCCTTTCAAAAAACATTCATCATACAAAATTTTTAACTTAATAAAAAGTAACTTTTAAAAATTTCAGTCATTAAGCAGTTCAGTTATTCAGCACTTTCGTCATTCAACCAAAACACCAACTAGAAGAATTGCACACGACACAGCAAATTATAGGTTTTAGTTAGGCGTTGTCTGGGATTTACTTAGAGTTTATTCAAAGGTTGGCTCATCTACTGATAGATAAAGCCAAAGCCAATGCCAAGGGGCAACATAATTTTAAGACGCAATATACTGTACAAAGTTATCTGTGGACAGGGGCAAAGGCTTGTTGCTATCAAAGCGATAAGCGGTCAAGTGCCCGGTGCCTGCTGCTGAATAATCAGTACAGACCACTTGCGGACTTAAAGGCTGCGGATCTCCCGTTAGCCAATAATGACCGATAAAGACTGGTTTTTGCGTCTTCAGCTGAAAGTCTAAATTTTCAACAACGATATCTTGTGGAATCTGCGCCAAATCTGAGTAGGGTGCTCGAGCAATATCGACAATGCGTTGACCTTGCAGCGAACCCTGCCACCATTTGACTCGCATACGGTGACGCACTGCCCCGTCTTTATCGGTGAAGCTTATACCCTCAGGTAATGGTATTTCTACGCCCTTGAGAACCCGTTCTAACGCCTCATATTCAAGCGAATGCTTTTGTCCAGTGCGTTGCAAAGCTTCCTCGGTAATACGGTTGTCTTCGGTTAGCATAGGCTTTAGTACCGCCATATTATCCACATCCCAACAGGCATGCACGAAACAAGCGTGTTCAGTTTCTATCCACAATGGCAACTCAGCAAATCGCTTTAGCCAGTAGTGATGTGCCTCCGAGCCAAAAGGCACTTCCTCCAAAAACGCTTGGTGCTGGCGATTATGGGTGTCATTATGACAACGTAAATAGAGGTTTTGGTTACAATTAGCTTGCTGCATCGCCGTTTTATCTAGCGTGGCGTATGCCAAAGCATTGTACTCATGGTTGCCCATCACTGCATCCGCTACCCCGGCATCTATCATGGCATAGACTATTTCAAGGGTCTGTAACTCTTGTGGTCCGCGATCAATTAAGTCACCGATAAATATCGCACGATTTCCTTCGGGAGGCTGATAGTAGTTAATATTTAACGTTTCATGCACACGTAACGTATAGCCTAACTTTTCGAGTAGACCTTCCAATTTATCGGCGTGACCATGAATGTCTCCAATTACGTCATAAATCATTGATGGATTCCCTTCAGATAAAGTGAGAGTGGTAGCTTGCAGTACTGAGTATGGCACAGGACACGGTTTGCTGTATTAAATCAGACAGAGGCGTTATACAAGATTTTGATTATTATAATAAAAAACAAAAAAACACCCGAAGGTGTTTTTTTGTTTTTTGACTTTACTAGTTACTATAAAAGCAAGTAGTTACTATAAAGAGCATAAATTACCATAAGCTTTTATAAAAAAGCATTAAGGGCAATTTAGGTTCTACGTGAAATAAAACCAATGATAAATAATACCACTGCAACTACTAAGAAGATGTAGGCAAAGTCTTTACTTAAACCAGCCACACCACCAAAGCCTAGTAAACTTGCCACTAGAGCGATAACCGCAAAAATAATAGCCCATCTAAACATAATATCCTCCTTGTAAAACCGTTGTTAATTTTTATTAATCGGTTCAGTTATAAATTTTGAACGAGCTCTAAAACATGAATCAATAATAACCGAGATTAAAAACTAAAGCGTAAGTTATTGTTATACATTCAGTGTACTATTGTTGTGTTGTAGAGACATTTCGTCACATTACTATACATTACTCTAGGTATCACTTTGCAGACTGCCGCTGATCATAACCTATCCTCAGTTCAAAATAGCCCTATGACTAATGAGAGGCTCAATGAGCTATAGAGGGCTAGAGGGACAGTTAGCAATAAGAGCTGATTAAAGAACCAAAGGCGATTCAATAAATGATCAGTGAAGTTAGTGTAAGGAGAACTTGTACGATTAAATCAAATTTTCAAAAAAGTTAAGGACATATTATGGATTGGTCAAAATGGTTTGTGATGGACTGGCAAGAAGGGGTAGCTATCGCTATCACGGGTATCGTGCTTTGTTTTGGGTTAATATTATTCACTCGATTAATGGGTTTGCGTAGTTTTGCAAAATTAACCAGTTACGACTTTGCAATGACGGTCGCTGTGGGCAGTATTTTGGCATCAACGGTGTTATCAAAGTCACCTTCGCTAAGCAAAGGCCTGTTGGCAATAGCGGTATTATTCATACTACAAGGCAGCGTCTCCTTTCTGTGCCGTAAAGTTAAACCCTTCAAAAAAGCGGTGGATAATGAGCCGATCGTATTAATGGCGCATGGCGAATACTATTGGGATAATATCGCTGAGGCGAGTCTATCAAAACATGACATTGGCACAGTCCTACGCAAAAATGGCATTAAATCCAAAAGCCAAGTATTTGCGCTAGTAATGGAAACCACGGGTGATATGAGCGTGAGTAAACAAGACGATACCATACCGGATATCGATTTATTTGAAGATATTAGAGAGTGTGAGCATTTAATTAATAATGCTAAACTTAAATAGTCCGAAGGCCGAGCAATAAGCTGTTTGTGCCGATTACAGCAGAATTATAGACCATGAATAAATCATTAAAATCACGCTTAATGGCGCCATTAGTAGAGCCTTATGCCCGTTATCTTCATGCAGACGTATTACATGCGATGCGACTTGGTACCGCGGTGGTTACTTCACTGCTTATTAGCAAATGGAGCGGAATGCCTCATTCGGAGTGGTCGACCATTACCGTATTTATCATTTTAGGGTTGTTACAGTATCAAGGCGCCATTTATACCAAAGCCAAAGAGCGGATAATCGGTACCTTGTTGGGTCTTGTTGTGGGCTTATTATTATTGTGGATAAGCCATCATTTGTTAAATCTGTTTGGTGTGGCGTGGATATATTATCTAATAGTAGGACTTATAAGCTCGGTTATCGGCTATTACTCGATTAAAAAACTGGGCTATATTGGTCTGCTAACCGGCATTACGATGTGCATGATTATCGCCAGTGATGACAGTGTCGGACCCGATGGGCTGGCACGGGGTCTAAATGTATTAATAGGGACGTTGATTGCGGTAGCGGCCACGTTAATTGTGCCCTTGAAGTCGACGCTAATGTGGCGTTTTTTGTTGGCCAATAATTTAGAAGCGTGTGCCAATATGTACGATGGGGTAGAGGCGTATATCTCTGACCCGAAGCTAGACAATCGGTTTGCTGAGTCGGAAGCGGGCTCACCGGCCATTGGGGTTAATAAGGACAGTGCTAATTTCAATCATAATGCCTTTCAATCCGGCTCTGACTCGTCGCAAGTGCAAGCCCAGCATGTGCATTTAGATTTGGGGGCTACCACAGCGGCGACCAATGAAATAGGTACACATACCTCTGCAGCCACCTATGTTAATACTGATATGGTGGCACAATTCAAAGAAATTAATAAGCGGCTATTGCGGGTGCGGGGGCATATTGCTGCCACTGCTAGAGAATCTGGTATAGAAGTGGCTACCTTAGATATGATTCAGCGCACACATCGCAATATTATAGGCACTATTGACTTACTGTTGAGTGCCGCGCCTAAGCTGGCACACAGTCCGATAGATGAAGAAAATAGAATTCTAGTCGACCATTATCACCGTGAGTTGACTCAAGGTATGAGACATATTGCCGCTGTGCTAAGAAGTCCAAGCGATGAAATGTTTCGACCCATTACCCGTATTCAAGTATCCGATTATCCCAGCGTGCATACACTTCCCTTTGAATGGCAAGGTTATTTTTGGTTAACTCAAACGTTGCAAGGCCAATTACAAAGCTTAAGTGACTTACTTCAAGACAGTAAAGCTCAGTGGTATAAAGGTTCAGGACTTCGTTATCAACGTCAAGAACAACGACGTATGCATGCCCATGGCGGCGAAAGCGATTTAGATGTTTAACGCTGATTGTTAGCCATAACAATCAGCCATAAGACGTGAGCCGTCCGCCGTCAGTTAGGAGGAAAGGTGTAGAGACAGCGAAAGTAAATTGAAGGGGCAATAACGATGAATTATTTTGAAGACAAACAACGAAGAATAAATCAGTTTGTGGCAGAAGCAAATCTGATCCTAGGAGAAAATCCACTGTGTTATACCGGTAACTTCATTACCGGACAACCCACGCATCCCGATATGCTATTTGTCAGTATCAATCCTGGTCATAGTAACCGAGAAGATTGGGGCGACATCGAGGCACGCCGTGCTCAAGCAGTGGTGAAAGAATTTGAAATCACCGAGTGTAAGTATATTGATGATGTAAAGCGGGGCAGCCGTTATGCTAATCGCATCGTTGATGTAATTTGTGGCGGTGATATTAATCGTCTTAAGAACTGTGCTGAGACTAGCTTTGTGTCCTATTTTGCCGCGCCCAAAGAGGAAGTGCTTCAAGCACAGTTATTGGCGTTACCCGCTGAGATGCAAGCAGAGCATCAAGCCCTGACCCAACTTGATATCGAGCAGATTCAGCCGAAACATATTATTTGTATGGGTTGGCGCTCCTTTGCCCGATTTTTAGATCAATACGGTGAAGGTCAGGAGATAACGCTAAGACAACTGCCACTGATGGGAAAGATGGAAACCTATTATGCCTATACTGAAGTGGCGGGCGTGCCAGTACATGGTTTACGACATTTATGCACTAAGCTAACCCTCGAAATGAGAGCCAATTTAGAAGCGATTTTCAATGAGGTTTGGCATCACTTATAGCCACTATCAAAGCCAAACTGTTCATAATAAGTGCTCTGGCAGGCTATCGTCCCTATAAACTAGCCGTTTTTAAATTAATGATTTTAAATTGCTGGTCTTAAAATGCTGGTTTAAAACTGAGGCCCATACAAACTGTCTGTATTACAAATAATATACCCAGTTAGCAGTTGATTTTCCTAATAATAATATTATATTAGTACTACACATTAAAACCATGTTATTTAGAATTGTTAATTAATGATTCTTTTTAGATGGGTGCTATTATATAAAGGAGAGTACTTTGGAAAAAACAGCTGATTTTACTAATGACTACTGTCAAACCCCGTCATCCCGAGACTCGTTTGCAGTCAGATTGGCTTTTTTTATTAGAGAAGTTACCGCCTAATCAATGGTATTCCTCAGATTACGCTTACAAGACTTCTGGCTGGCTAAATGTACATACCAATATTCGTAAGCGTCAGCGTATTTTGAGACAGCTTAGTGAAGAGTACTTGATGGGAGCTTTAAATTGGGATAATTATCGATCTCAGGTTTTACAGCGCATTGGCACCCATGTACTAAAGCTACATCAGCATCACAGCGTGGAAGACCATGGATTTTTCCCAGAGTTCGTTAGCTCCTATCCTCAGTTAAAAACGGGGTTTGAGATACTGGAGCGAGATCATGTTAGGCTGGATGCCTTATTGGATGAGTTACAAAGCTTAAATGATGAGTTAGCAAAAGCGCAGCAGGAAGATAAAGCATTGGCCGACCGTCTGCATGCCAATCTAATTACGGGTAGCGATTTTTTATCGCAGCATCTAACCGATGAAGAGGATTTGGTGGTGCCTATATTGGCGTTACGTTAATGATGACGGTACGCCAATATAAGATCTAATATTTATGCTACAGAAACTCTACTTTGGCACCTTCCTCAATCGTGCCATACAGCCCCAGTGCATCCCAGTTGGTTAAGCGCACACAACCGGAAGAGTTTTGACGACTGATTCTTTCTGGATTGGGTGAGCCATGAATACCATAGCTACGCTTATTAATACCGATCCAAACACGTCCTACTGGGTTGTTTGGACCGGGGGGTAAAGCAGTTTTTGGGTTCTTAAAGTCTTTGTTATAGGTGGGATCTTTAATGCGACTCAACACCTTATACTCGCCATTAGGTGAAGGTTTATAGACGCTGCCCATCGTGGTCGGATAGCTGGCCACAAGCGTATCATTTTCATCATACGCATAAAGCAGATTTTTACTCTTCACAGCGACCACTCGGTGTACAGGGATAGCATTGGGCTGATAGGGATTATAAACCACAATAGTATTGCCCGCTTCAAAGGAAGTATCGGCATTTAGTCTAAGCAACAGTCCTTGGCTCATATGAAACTTCTCAGCGACCGCTTCAAGCACGCTTTCAAACTGCTGCCCTTTAGGATTAGAGATTAGAGTCACGTCCTCATCAGTCAACGTGTAATTAACCAAGACAGGTTGTTCATTAATAGTACTGTCTTCGGTCAATTTGTTCCAAGTTTCAGAATCAATATCGCCGGTGACTTGCAGTCCATTCTTTTCTTGAAAGACTTGTAATGCTTTGACGACGTTTTCTCCAAATCGTCCATCTACCGCCCCCACAGAGTGATGATTGTAGGTAAGTAGCGCTTGGATTTTTAGTATTAAGTTTTCATCAAGTGGCGCTTCAGGTGTCCACATTGCCTGGTTAACTTCCTGCGCTTTTGGTGGCAAGTCTGTTATGTCGTAAGGCAACTCGGGTAAGGCTTTGGCCAGACGCTGCTGTGAGTCCGTGGTGCCAATAAATTGCTGGCTGACATTCGGCTGTAGTTGTTTTACCGGTTCAGCAGGTGCTTCTATTTCGGTTTGCGTCTCCGTAGACGCTTCAGGGGTTAATACACTTAATAGGTCATTCTTAAACTGTTCAACAGAGTCTGAATTAACACCTTGTGTCTCGCTATTAGAGGGAGAGCAAGCAGTGAGAGTCAATGATGTCATTAAAGCTGAAACTATCAAAACACGGTTTGGCAAGCGTTTACCTAACGGTAACTGCCTCAAAGTAGAAGGCATAAACAACATTAATTTTCTCACTTCAAGATTTATAAGGGCATGGTTATTTATCAGATAGGCAGAGTAATATTACTCTGCCACCTCAATGTCACTCACATTTTGGAAGCCACGGGGTAGTTGACCACCACGGTTGCCACGCTTACCAGTATAGTTGGCTAAGTCCATTGGCTTCAAGGTCACATGACGTTTACCCGCAGTAACGGTCAAGCTGTCACTATGATGTATCGGAGTGACGGCAATTACTTGTTCACCGTCTTTAAGGTTAATCAGCTTATTGCCTTTACCACGCTGTTGTTCTGGTAATTCATCAATATCAAATATCAATAAATAGCCTGCTGAAGTGACCACAGCGATTTGGTCTTGCGCTTGGGCTTCACTGCCAGTATCTTCATCTGATATGGGTTTGGCATCAATATAAGCCACTTTAAGCAGTTTGGCATCTTGGTCAAAGTTAATGACGTTTTTACCTGCTTTTTGATTGGTTTCTAAGTTGCCTAGGGTATTAATAAAGCCATAGCCTTGTGAGCTGGCCAAAATAATACGTTGTTCGTCTTCCCCCGCAAGCAGTTGCTCAAAACTGGCGCCAGAGGCAGGTTTTAATACACTGGTCAGTGGGTCACCTTGTCCACGGGCAGAAGCTAAGGTGTGGGCATCAATGCTATAGCTGCGACCGGTACTGTCCATAATGTAAATCTTCTCATTGGATTTACTGCGTACATGGGCCTGATAGCTGTCACCTGAGCGGTAACTCATGCCTGCTGCATCGACATCATGACCTTTGGCAGCACGAATCCAGCCCGCTTTTGATAGGATAGCGGTAATGGGTTCACTAGGCACTAAGTCAGACTCTTTTAGGGCAGTGGCTTCATTACGTTCTACCACAGGTGAAACACGGTTGTTGCCATGTTCTTTCATGTCTGCCTCTAACTCTTCAATCATCAAGTTAGTCAGGCTTTCAGGATTATCGAGTAATTCTTGAATAATGGCACGCTCAGCCTCTAGCTCGTCTTTTTCGGTACGTAGCTCAATTTCTTGTAGACGGGCTAATTGACGTAAACGAATGTCTAAAATGGCATTGGCTTGCACTTCGCTCAGATCATAGCGATTCATCAACTCTGTTTTTGGATCGTCTTCTTCACGAATAATGCGAATGACCTCATCAATATGGAGGTAGGCAATTAATAAACCTGCCAATATATGTAGGCGTTTGTCAATTTTGTCCAGACGGAATAGTAAGCGACGGGTCACCACTTGACGGCGGCTAACTAGCCATTCTTCTAAGATTTCTTTTAAGTTTTTGACCTGAGGCTTACCATTAAGCCCAATCATGTTCATGTTGACCCGATAACTGGTCTCAAGGTCGGTGCTGGCAAACAAATGGCTCATTACTCGGTCTACATCTACTCGCGTAGAACGCAGCTCTAACACGATGCGACACGCATTTTCATGGTCTGACTCATCATGAATATCCACTACCCAAGGCAGTTTCTTTTCAATCATTAGCTTGGCGATTTGTTCTTGGATTTTGTTGCCAGAAACTTGATAAGGAAGTGCATCGATAATAACTAGGTTCTTTTCTTGCTTATCGACATGATAAACAGCGCGCATTTTATAGCTGCCACGACCTGACTCATACATTGCCTGTAGGTCTTTTTTGGAGGTGATAATTTCCGCAGGAGTGGGCAGATCTGGGGCTGGTATCGACTGGGTAAGCTGTTTGACCGATAGTTCAGGATTTTTTAACAGACGTACGGCGGCACGCACCACTTCATTTAGGTTATGCGGCGGAATATCGGTGGCCATACCAACTGCAATACCGGTGGTACCATTTAATAAAATATTGGGCAGGCGTGCCGGTAGAGTCACTGGCTCTTGCATTGAGCCATCAAAGTTATCTTGCCAATCTACTGTACCTTGAGCTAATTCTGCCAATAACGTATTGGTATAAGCTGACATCTTGGCTTCGGTATAGCGCATGGCGGCAAAAGATTTAGGGTCATCGGGGCTACCCCAGTTACCTTGCCCAGTAATTAGTGGATAACGGTAGCTAAAAGGCTGAGCCATCAATACCATGGCTTCATAACAGGCTGTGTCACCGTGAGGATGATATTTACCTAAAACATCACCGACAGTACGTGCAGACTTTTTAGGCTTAGTAGTCGACTTAAGACCCAGTTCGCTCATGGCATAAATAATTCGGCGCTGTACCGGCTTTAGGCCATCGGCAATATGCGGTAGGGCACGGTCCATGATGACATACATGGCGTAGTTCAGATAAGCCTGTTCGGTAAATTCAGCGACAGAACGGGTATCCATTGCTTCAGTAGGTATGACAGTAGCGCTAGGTGGGATATTAGAAATATCAGACATAATCGGTAATTTTGCCTTATTTTATATAAAAAGTTATTTAGTCATTATAACAGTAGGGTCAATCTAACCACTATAGAGTTAGCGTATCGTATAAGGATATCGTATAGGATATTGGGTGATTAAAAAAGGTAGGAAAGGTTCTATGCGTCAACTGATGACGCCAGATATTGTATTTTAGAGAGCCTCAATTTTATAAGCTTTTTAACTTATCGTGCGTAATTCTCCACCTATAATCTTTGATTTA